>CEUG01021311.1_pt1 | contig 14874 bp, 12 predicted proteins | sample 531421 | NCBI WGS metagenome assembly CEUG01 (sample SAMEA2622901, study PRJEB7988) | marine metagenome | biome: marine biome (ENVO:00000447); feature: surface water layer (ENVO:00002042); material: "saline water (ENVO:00002010), including plankton (ENVO:xxxxxxxx)" | depth 5 m | reverse complement strand
TTCTAATTTTGCATTTTTAATAACTAATTCTATTGTTTTAAATTTTTTATTTCTTTTAGGATTTATTATTTTAACCTTTCTATTTTTAGTATCACTCAACCATTCTTCGAGAATAATTTTACTAGGAAGTTCAAATTGAATTAAAATTTCTCTTGGAATTTCAACACTATCTACATTAATATAATGTTCTTCTAAAACTTTTTGTAAGATTTCTTCTTCACTAAGATTATCCATTTCCTGACTATATCCAATTCGTCCTACTAATTTCCCCGATCGCATTTGAAATATCTGAATACTTGAAATATTATTTTTTGAAATTATTCCAAAAATATCTCTATTAATAGAAGAATCAGGTACAGATATCTTTTGTGACTCTGTTAATTGCTTTATACCAACAATTTGATCTCTAATTTTTGCAGCATTTTCATATTGAAGTTCTTGAGAATAAAAAGACATTTTTTTTTCAAGTATTTTTACTAAATCTTCATTTCTTCCTTGAAATATCATAGATACTTGTTTTATTATTTTTTTATAATCTACTGAAGAAATCTTTTCTAAATCGACACCTGTAATCTCTCTATAAAATGATTTAGATAATTTACTTTGCCTTAATGGAAATATCTTTTTAATAATAAATAGTGATTTTCTTAATAATCCAACATCTACGTATGGACCATAATATCTATCTAAGTTATTTCTATTTCTTCTTTTTCTAGTAATAAATATTCTTGGATATTCCTCACTCCAGGTAATACATAAATATGGATATTTTTTATCATCTTTAAGGAGAATATTGAAATAAGGATTATTTGTCTTTATTAAATTTGATTCTAAATTTAATGCTTCACTCTCATTATCAGTAATAATGATTTCTATTTCTGTTATTTGCCTTACCATAAGGCTTAGTCTTGGAGATAAATCTTTAAATCCATTGAAATAACTACTTATCCTATTTCTAAGTTTTTTAGACTTGCCAATATATAAGATATTACCATCAATATCTTTAAATAAATAACATCCAGGAGTTTTAGGAATCTCTAATAATCTTTTTCTTAGCAAATCTAAATTTTTTAAAAACTTATTATCAGATTTAAATATAAACTTATTATCAGCTTTAATTGGAATCTCATTCATAAATAATTATTAGCCTCCATAGTTCCATCCTGTTGAGCTTAAATTTAAAGAATCAACATCTTCTTTTAAATATGCAGAAAGTACTTCTCCAACAAATACAGTATGATCACCATGACTAACATTACCTTTAACAATACATTCAACTCCCCCTACACCATCCTCCAAAATAGGTAGTCCAAGTTCTCCTAAACTAAATTTAACTGTATCAAACCTTCCTCCTAATGCTTTTTGAGGTTTAAAGAAAGTAGCCGCTAAATCTTTTTGATCACTTTTAAGAATATTTAGTGAAAATTTATTAGTTTTTTGAATTATTTGATGACTGACCCCTTCCGCTCTAACTGCCATTACCACTAGAGGAGGAGAAAATGATCCTTGAGTAACCCAGCTAGCTGTAAAACCATTGATTTCTTCTTTCTCTTCATCTCTTACTCCGCAAATAAATAATCCATGAGGTATTTTTCTTAGTAAAATTTTTTTAGCTTCAAGATTTAATGTCATAATTGTTTTAAATACTAATACTATTTTAGCTAGTTTTCTATTTTTTATATAATTGACATGAAAATTCTTTATCCAGGTACTTTTGATCCTTTAACAAATGGACATTTAGATTTAATAGAGAGATCACAAAGAATATTTGGCGAAGTTGTTATAGCTGTTCTCGAAAATACAAGTAAAATACCAACATTTACTTTAGAGGAAAGAATAGAACAGATAAACTGCTCTATTTCACATTTATCGGATACAGAAGTTATTTCATACTATGGACTTACTGTAGATTGTGCAAAAGAGGTTCAAGCTGATTTAATATTAAGAGGACTAAGAGCTATGAGCGATTTTGAATATGAATTACAAATATCTCATACTAATAAAACTTTAAATAAATCAATTGAAACTATTTTTTTATCAACAGATACTAATTTTAGTTTTTTAAGTAGTTCTCTTGTTAAAGAAGTTGCAAAATTCAGAGGGGAAATTAAACACATGGTTCCTTCAAAAGTCGAGGAGGACCTGAGAATTTACTTTAGTAAAAATCAATAACATTTTTCTAATTTATATATTTCATCTAACAAATTAAATGGTTTATTTTTATCTATAAAAGTATTATTTTGAATAATGCTTATGGAAAGAATTTCATTATCTTTATATAGATAACCTGATAAGGCAAAGACATTTGACAATGTTCCAGTTTTACCAAAGAAATTACCTGCTACTTCAGTATTTATCATCCTATTAGAGAGAGTACCTCTTTTACCCATTAACGATAATGATGAATTATAAAAGTCAAATTGTTTACTGTATCTCATCTTGTGAAGGAATAATGCTGTTAGGTTTGTTGTCAATCTATTTTCTCTTGATAAACCACTTGCATCGTTAATAGTTATTTCTCTTATAGGAAATCCTTTTCTCCTTAACCATCCTTTTATCTTTTTATAGTCATTAAAATTCCAACTTTTTGAGGCGTTTTTATAGATTGATTCCGCAGTAAAATTATGGCTTTCTGAATTTGCTAATGTTATTAATGATAAAATTGGTGAAGATTTTATACTATTAATACGTTTTAATTTTTTTATGTAATTCCCATTATATTCTAATATTGATAGATCATATGAAATAGAAGGATTATTATATTTTAAGAAGTTATTAATAATATTTTTTACAAAATTTATATCAATACTTTTATTCTCATTACTTTTAATTGCTAGTGTCGTAATAGGAGAACCGTAAGTGTATATCTTATCTGCTTCTATCCAACCCTTTGGCCATTGATTTTTTTTATTTACCTCAAGAACATAAAAATTAATATTATTTTCAAAATTAATTTTGTTTAATAACTGTTCTAAGTCTTCGATAGATAAATCTGGATCACCCGAGCCTATTAAATAGTAATTATTTAAATTATCTTTAAAAATTGATGTATCAAGGCTATCGGATACATCCAAAAAACTTAACGTATAAGCCGTAGAAAAAAGTTTTAAATTTGAAGCTGGAATTCTCAATTTACTTCCGTTATAACTTGCGATTATTTTTCCCTTATCATTAATAATTGATGCACTAAATGATGGATTCAATGATTTCTCAATTAATCTTTGATAATCATTACATATTCCTTTTGTAGATAATAAAAAAGGTGATTTAAAATATATTTCATTTAATAATTTTAATTTTCTATTATTTATTAAATATTTAACGGCAAAAAGAAAAGAAAAAATTGTTAAAAATATTATAAATATATTTCTTATCTTATTCTGCATTAATTATAAGTTCATAAAGATTGTCTCATTATCTGGTTTGCTTTCAAATTCTTTTACAAATGTATATTTATTATTATTCTCTTTAAATAATAGCCAATTATCTGGCGAAATATGCATTAAAGCTCCATTATTAATAGGTTGAATAAAATATATATTATTCCATTGTTTAACAAAATTCTTTCTTCTTTCTCTAATAACACTACCAATACCAATATTGGCATCCTCAAATTTTGGATTTAATGAAAAATGGATACCTTTAAAGTTCTCACACATTGGTTCAAAAGAATCAAAATCATAAGGTTGTGGCAACATTGAGATTAGAAATGATTCACATTCAGATATATGAATAGATTCATTAAAACTTTTAAAAGTAAAAATATTATTTTTCATATCAGGATAATCTCTTTTAGCTAAAGCAACAGCTCCTGGATCAGAGAATGTAAGATAAACTTTTCCTTGTTTCTCTAATATTTGAAAAAGACTTATACCTATTTTATTAAATTTTATTCCTTCAAATTTAAATTCAATTATTAATTTATTAAATATAGGATTTTTAAGATTTGCTAATACAGAAGATTCCATATCATTTATTGCTGTATTAAGATCCTTAGGCAATAAATACATCAATTTAAAAAATATCAATACACTCTAAAATCAAACCATAAAATTTGTCTACTTCGTTAATATTATTTTCAATACCAAAGCTTATACGAATATTAGAGAGAAGTTTATTCTTATCAATATTCAATTCACCTAAAACTTTACTGGGTTCATTTGATGAACTTGAACAAGCGCTTCCACTACTAATAGCGATATTGTTATCAGACATATAATTTATTATTTTATAAGCTTCTATTGGTAAGAAATTTTTGTTTGATAAAATAAATGATAGATGATTTGGAAGCCTTTGATTTAAACTACCTGTAATTTGAATCCTATTATTATTTTTGAATTTTTCAATTAAATAATCAGTAAGGATATTTAAATTATTATTTTTAAAATATAAGATTTCTTCCGAATACAATATCTTACCTTTAATATTAATCAAAGCTTGAAGCATTCCACTGATAAGTGGTAATGCTTGTGTACCGGCTCTAATAGAATATTCATGAGATTTAGAAATATCAGAATTTGAAATATACTTTCTTGATTTTTCATTTGTTAATAGAATTCCAATTCCTTTAGGACCTCCAAATTTATGAGCAGATAAACTTAGTAGATCACAATTAAGATTTTTCCAATTAAAAATACCATTACTTATTATTTGTGTAGCATCTATATGAAAAAGAACGTTTTCTTTAATACATAGTTTTCCAATTTTTTGAATTGGCTGTAATGTACCTATTTCACTTTGTCCCCAAATAATAGATACTAGTTTAGTTTTATTGTTTATATAATCTTTAAACTTTTCTATTCTTACGATACCTTCATTATCTACTGGCCATTCTTTAATCGCCCAACCTCTTTTTTTTAGTTTATTTACAGCTATATTAGTTGCATTATGCTCTATAGAAGAAATTGTTATACTTTGAGGCTGACAATTATCTGCTATTTGACTAAAAACAAGAGAGATTGACTCTGTTGACCCAGAGGTAAAAATAATATCCTCCTGTTCTGCATTAAATATTAATGCAATTTTATTTCTAATTCTTTCTAATTCAAGTGCACAATCAATGCCAAACTTATATGTAGAAGATACATTCCCCCAATATTTTAGATAACTATTATTAATTACACTTAAAACATTCTTTGATAATGGAGAGGTAGAAGCATGATCAAAATAAATTAAATTATTATCCATTTATTTAAGTAAATAATTACCTTTAAAAACACTTTTTGCATAACCTTTCATAATAACCTCTTGATTATTATCCTTCCAATCAATAAAAAGAGGCCCTCCGGGAAGATTTATTGTCGTTTGAAAATTACATAAACCTAGTTTATAAGCTGCTACATGAATAGCACAAGCACCAGTACCGCAAGCAAGCGTTGCTCCAGCACCCCTCTCCCAAACTTTAACATTTATAGTTTTTTCATCTAAAATCTGACAAAAATGTATATTAGTTTTTTCAGGAAAATATTTACTTTTTTCAAAAACAGGTCCCAATTGAAAATGATTAATTTTAGTTAAATCATCTAGAAAAAATATTAGATGGGGATTACCCATACCAACTGAGTATCCTAAATTTGAAAAATTATCAATCTCAAATGAAGAATAAGGAACTCCCTTAGAAAAGGTATTTATTGTTGTAGGAATAAATTTTGGCATTAAGATAGGTTTACCCATACTTACCGAAATCTGACCTTTTTCGTATTTAGCAATCTTTAGTCCAGCTTTTGTTTCTATTTTAAAGATCTTTTTTTTATTGTTATTTTCATTACTTAAGTATTCTATTAAGCACCTAATCCCGTTGCCACACATTTCAGCTTCTGAACCATCTGAATTATAAATAATCATTTTTACGTCATTAGAATCATCTGGAACTGTAAGAAAAATAATTCCATCTGCTCCTATTCCAAAATTTCTATTACATAATTCTTTAACAACAAATAAATCATTTGATAAAAATTTATAGTAAAGATTATTATCTCTAGAATCAATAATTATAAAATCATTACCATTGCCTTGGTATTTTTCAAATATTATACTTTTCATATTGAAAAATTAATTATTTAAATTTTAATAAAAAATTATGCTTATTAACAGATTATAATTTTTATTATAATTATTTAATAAGATAGAAATTTATTGATTGAAAGTGGATAACAATTCAAAAGAAAATTCTAATTCAAGTCATTTTTATAATCACTCTGAAATCGAAAAGAGAATTCAAAAAAAATGGAAAGACCTAAATATATATAATACTAAAGAATTTATTAATAAAAAAGAAAAATTTTACGCTCTTAGTATGTTTCCTTATCCATCAGGAAATCTACACATGGGTCATGTCAGAAATTATGTCATAACAGATTTAATTGCAAGGTATCAATCATTTAATGGAAAATCAGTTCTTCACCCAATGGGTTGGGATGCCTTTGGCTTACCGGCAGAAAATGCAGCAATTGAAAGAAATATTAATCCAAGTGATTGGACTGCTCAAAATATTATTCATATGAAAAAACAACTTGAACAATTAGGTTTATCTGTTGATTGGGATCGAGAATTTGCAACTTGTGATGAAAGTTACTATAAATGGACTCAGTATATTTTTCTTGAACTTTATAAGTCAGGGCTTGTTTATCAAAAAGAATCTGAGGTTAATTGGGATCCAATAGACAATACCGTTTTAGCAAATGAACAAGTTGATTCAGACGGTAAATCATGGAGATCAGGAGCAAAAGTAGAGAAAAAACTTTTAAAACAATGGTTTTTGAAAATAACAAATTATGCCGATGAATTACTAGATGATCTTAAATTGTTAGAAAATTGGCCAGAAAGAGTAAAAATTATGCAAGAGAATTGGATTGGCAAATCGTATGGAGCAGAAATTGATTTTAAACTGATAAAATCAGAAAATAAATTAACGGTATTTACTACTAGAGCAGATACTCTATTCGGAGTAACTTATCTCGCAATATCGCTAAATAATAAAATACTTAAGGAATTTAGAAGTAATATTCCTCAAGATAAATTAAGAGAATTTAAAATACTTTTAGAAAATGCAGGAGATCAAAAGAATCATAAATATGGCTTTAATACTGGTTTAAAAGCAATAAATCCAGTAAATAATGAAGAAATTCCAATATGGATAGCAAGTTATGTACTAGATGAGTATGGGACTGGAGCTGTTATGGGTGTTCCTGCTCACGACCAAAGAGATTATGAATTTGCAGTATTAAATAAAATAACTATAAAACAAGTTATTAGTAAAGAAAAATCATTTAATGAAAAAGAATTAAATTGTGCATTTATTGAAGGAGGATATTTATTTAATTCAAATTCATTTAATGGTTTGAAAAACGAAGAGGCAAAATATCAAATAATAAAACTTGGAGAAAGTAGAGGATGGGCAAAGGCGAAAGTTCAATATAGATTAAGAGATTGGTTAATATCAAGACAAAGATTTTGGGGTTGCCCTATTCCTCTTATTCATTGCAAGAAATGTGGATCAGTACCCATTAAAAAGGAAGATCTCCCTGTAAAACTTCCTAAAGAGCTTAATTTTAAATCCAAAAATTTAAATACCCTGAAAGATAACAAAAATTGGCTTATTATAAATTGTCCAAATTGCGGTAATTTATCAAAAAGAGAAACAGATACTATGGATACATTTATGTGTTCTTCATGGTATTTTCTTAGATATACCTCTTCAAATAATTTAAATGAACCCTTTGAGAAGGAAAAAGTAAATAAATGGCTTCCAGTAGACCAATATGTAGGAGGTGTAGAACATGCAATTTTACATTTACTTTATGCGCGATTTCTTACTAAAGCTTTAAGAGATAATGGTTTATTTAATATTGACGAACCTTTTAACAAACTTTTGACACAGGGTATGGTTCAGGCAGCAGCATATAAAAACACAAAAACAGGAAAATATATATCGCCAGCTGAGATAAATGATATAAATAATCCTACTGATCCACAAGATGGCTCAAGATTAGAGGTACTTTTTGAAAAGATGTCTAAGTCAAAATATAATGGTATTGATCCTAATACTGTAATTAAAAAATACGGAGCAGATACTGCTAGAATGTTTATATTGTTTAAAGCTCCACCAGAAAAAGATTTAGAATGGGGAGATTCTGATGTTGAAGGTCAATATAGATTTCTATCAAGGATATGGAAATTATATAATGATTTTTTAAGTGAAGGAAATTACAAAAACAAAATTAATATCAATCCAGCAAAAGAAAAAGATTTTAAAAGAATAATGAATTTAGCAATTAAAGATATAACGGAAGACATTAATAATAATCAGTTTAACACTGCTATATCAGAATTAATGAAATTTTATAATGCCATAACTCAAAATATATTCAACTTAAATAGAGGATTAGTTAAAGAAGCCTTAATTAATTTCTCTAAATTATTAGCACCATTTGCGCCTCATATTAGTGAAGAACTTTGGACACTTCTTGGTTTTAATCAATCTATTCATAATGAGAGTTGGCCTAAAATTGACCAAAATTCTTTGATAAAAGATAACTACGAGTTAGTAATACAAATTAATGGAAAAGTTAGAGATAGAGTATCAATACCAACTTCTTCTACTGAAGAACAGATAAAGAAAACATCACTAAATAGTATCAATATTCAAAAGTGGATTAATAAAAAACAAATAAAAAAAACTATTATTGTAAAAGGTAAAATAATAAACTTTGTTATTTAATTTATCTAACTATTTAACTCTCTGAATAATTAGTGATTCAGGATTGGACCATACACCTTGGATTACATAATTAGAATTTGAATAGCACATTTGACGCAATATGAAAAAAATCGTTTCAGAATTAACGTTATTAAGTCGCCTATCTATCTCAGAGAAACTTATTTTATCTTGGGATTGCAATATCTCTTGAATTATTAGTTGTGCTTCAATAACTTCTGATGCAGCCTTTTTGCCTGCTTCTACTCCTGGTTGATCATAAGCATTTACGTTTATTAATTCAGCATAAAAAGTAACTGCTCTCTCAAATAATGCAACTAAGGATCCTAAAGAAAACACATTTAATTCTTTTAATGTAATAGTTATACTTTGCCTACCTTGGCCAGATAAAGCAGATCTAGTCCCCTGCATAAAACCTGATAAATAATCCTTAGGATTATCTAAATCAAATATATTTAAATTATTTGGAGTATCTAATAATTCAATAAAAACACAAAAGAAATTATCAATGCCATCTCGTAATTGTTGAACATAAGCATGCTGATCTGTAGATCCCTTATTACCAAATACTGAGATTCCTTGATGAACAATATTTCCTGATCTATCTAATTTTTTACCTAAAGACTCCATTACTAATTGTTGAAGATATTTACTAAAGACTTGAAGTCTATCTCTATAAGGTAATACAACCATATCTCTTTCCCCCAATCCTTTACCACAAAAAAACCAAGCAGATGCGAGGAGCGCTGCTGGATTATTTAAAAAATCATGATTCCTTGTTATTTCATCCATCATTGAAGCGCCTCTTAAAAATTCACTTATATTTTTATTAATTAAACCTAATGGTAAAAGACCCACTGAACTTGTAATACTTGTTCTACCGCCCACCCAATCAGGAAGATTGAATATCTTAAGCCAATTTTCAGATAAAGCCTTATTGTATAATTTACTATTTTTCATGGTTATTGCAATTGACTGAGAAGGCCAATCAATATTTTTATATTCAATATTTTTTCTAATAATGTCCATAGCAATTTTTGGCTCTGGAGTACCACCAGATTTACTCACAACAACAAATAAGGTTGTATCTAATTTATTTTTAAGTTCTTCTAATTTTTCGCTTATTAGGAATGGATCAACATTGTCAATAAAAGAAAAATTTAAACCTTTTGAATGATTTTGTAATGATTCAATTAGTAATAGGGGTCCCAAACTACTTCCACCAATACCTATCCACAAAACATCTGTAAAAAATTTCCCTTCCTTATTTAAAATTTCTTTGCTTAAAATTTTAGTACAGAATTGATCTATTTCTTTAATATCATTATCAATTTCGTTCTTTATCTTTTTATCTGGAGAAATTTCAGAGTTTCTTAACCAGTAATGACCTACTTGCCTGTTCTCATCAATATTAGCTATCGCTCCATCTTCTAAATTTTTACACTCTTTAAAAACATATTCAAATTTACTTACCATTTCATTTATTTGTTTTTCATTAAAAAGGACTTTACTTATATCCATCCACATATTTATATCTTTACTAAACCATAAATATTTAGAAAACTTTTCCCAATCGTTTAAATCGTTCTGATTAGATCCTTTATCTTGACTTTGCATATTATTTTTTTTAAATTATTATATCTGTTAGATTAGTTTTAATTACTAAAACATTTCAATATATTCTCAAATAAAAATCTTTAATTTTTTTTAAATTAATAAAAAAATATTTTTCAATATAATAAAAGTATTATTATTTTTCTTTTTTAGATTAAATTGAAGCCAAATTCAAATTATTTGATATCTCCTGAATTCACTAAATTACATAAATTTAGTCCAAAATTAAAAGTAGGTATTCTAGCCTCAGGAGATGGTTCAAATTTTTTAAATTTAATCAACCTAGCAAATAATTTTGAATTAGATATTGATATAAAAATTCTTATATCGAACAATTCCAATGCGGGCTGTATTAAAAAAGCAATCGACAATAATATTCCATTCTCCATTATTTCTGATAAAGAATTTAAGAATAGAGATTTATTTGAGCAAGAAATAATTAGTAAATTAAATAATAATGAAATAGAGTTAGTTGTATTAGCAGGATGGATGAAAATAATTTCTGGTGGATTTGTTAAATCGTTTAAAAATAGAATTATTAATATCCATCCATCAGTTTTGCCATCTTTTAAAGGTAAAAACGCAATTAAAGATTCACTTAAAGAAGGAGTACATTTAACGGGTTGTTCTGTTCACTTTGTCGAAACAGAAGTAGATAGTGGGAAATTAATAATTCAAGCTGTTTTACCCATTATGGCTAATGACAATGAAGACTCCCTTATAAAAAAAATTCATTTGTTAGAACATAAAATTCTTCCTTATGGTATTTCTGAAGCTGGTTACTTAATAAGAAATGAAACTAAGGATAAAAACCAGAAAAATTTAAGCCCTCATTCATAGGGAATCCAGAGATAAGATTTAGATTCTGTATAGCTTGACCAGCTTGACCTTTTAGTAAATTATCTAGAACTGAAATAAATATAATTCTTCCATTCCTTTTATCAACTTTAAGAGAAATATAAATATCATTAGTATTTTTTGCCCACTTAGTAGATGGGAGTACATCTTCAGGAAGTATCTTAATATTTGAAAACTTTCTATAATAATTTTCTAAAAGAATTTTGCAATCTGAGGATGTAAGACCGGGATCTTTTAGCCTTCCATAAATACTTGATAACATACCTCTTACAAGGGGGACTAAATGAGGGGTAAATGATATTTGTATTTGATTGCCGGATATCAAACTAAGATTTTCTTCAATTTCAGAGGTATGTCTATGTTTGATTAAACCATACGCTTCTATTCCTTCAGAAGCCTCTGAGAATAACAAATTTTGTTTTGGATCCCTCCCTCCTCCAGAGGTCCCACTCTTCGAGTCAATTATAATTCCTTCATTTTCAATAATACCCTGAGTAATAAAGGGGATTAAAGGTATTAAGGAACTTGTGGGGTAACAACCTGGGCACGCTATTAAATCTGCCTTAGAAATACTATGAAAATTAATTTCACTTATTCCATAAACGGCTTTAGCACATAAATCATAGTCTTCCCTTTTATATTTGGAATCTTCTAAGGAATAGATTTCCTTCCATTTGTCCAATGATTTATATCTATAATCAGCCGATAAATCTATTACCTTAATTCCTTTAGTAAGAAGTTTTGGAGTAATTGTAGATGATATTCCATTCGGTAAACTTAGAATAGCTACATCACATTTTTCAGAAATATCGCTTGAGTTTATTTCTTGAATAGTGGGATTATTGTCTAGTTTTATGAATGGGAAAAGTTCATTCCATTTTAATCCCGCTGACTTATTCCCTCCTAAAAAACTAATTTTATATCTTTCATTGTTTCTCAATAGATTTACCAATTGTATTCCTCCGTAACCTGTAGCACCAACTATTGCAACATTCATTTTCTCAATGGCCATGGTTTGATATAGGATTATATAGTGAATAGATTCTTTGTAACAAGAACACTTTCCTTATCTTGATACACATAATGAAAGAAACAAGTACAAAATCAAATAATAGAACAATTTTGGGTAACGAAGATAAGTATGATATTGAATTTGATCCTATTAGTGATGCATTAGCTGCCATAAGAAATGGAGAATGTGTAATTGTTGTTGATGATGAAAGGAGAGAAAATGAAGGCGATTTAATATGTGCAGCCCAATTTGCTACCCCTCAACAAATAAACTTCATGGCTATAGAAGGAAGGGGACTTATATGTTTAGCCATGAAGGGGGAAAAGTTAGATGAATTAGATCTACCATTAATGGTTGATAGAAATACCGACTCAAATCAAACTGCTTTTACAGTATCTATAGACGCAGGACCAGAATTTAATGTTTCAACAGGTATATCAGCTGAAGATAGGGCGAAAACTATACAAGTAGCGATTAATCCAAATACAGTTCCTGAAGATCTGAGAAGACCAGGACACGTTTTTCCTTTAAGAGCTAAGCAAGGTGGCGTATTAAAAAGAGCTGGACATACTGAAGCAGCTGTAGATCTTGCTTCATTATCAGGACTTTACCCAGCTGGAGTTATTTGTGAAATACAAAATCCTGATGGATCAATGTCTCGTCTTCCCGAGTTAAGACAGTATGCGAAACAATGGGGAATGAAATTAATTTCAATAGCTGATTTAATAAGATACAGATCTGAGAATGAGAGATTTGTCTTTAAAAAGTCTGATGCTGTTCTACCAAGTATATTTGGAAATTTTAAAGCATTTGGTTATATAAATGAGTTGGACGGTTCAGAACATGTAGCCTTAGTAAAAAGTAAGAATAAAAACTTAACAGAACCCGTTTTAGTAAGAATGCACTCAGAATGTTTAACGGGAGATGCTTTTGGTTCTTTAAGATGTGATTGTAGGCCTCAGTTAGAAGCTGCATTATCAAGAATTGAAGAGGAAGGTGAGGGTGTTGTTGTTTATCTTAGGCAAGAGGGAAGAGGCATTGGTTTAATTAATAAATTAAAAGCATATAGTCTTCAAGATGGAGGGTTAGATACCGTAGAAGCAAATGAAAAATTAGGATTTCCTGCCGATTTAAGGAATTACGGGGTCGGAGCACAGATATTAACCGATTTAGGCATTAAAAAACTTAGATTATTAACTAATAATCCGAGAAAAATTGCTGGCTTAGGTGGGTATGGAATTGAAGTTGTTTCAAGAGTTCCACTAGTTATTTGTCCTGGGGATCATAATGCTGAATATCTAAATGTTAAGAGAACTAAACTTGGACACTTGCTTGAAGATGGGAATGTAAAAGATACTACAGTAGATCCATTTATTGCAATTTTTCTTGACGGAGATTATAAATCTATAGATCTTGTACCTATAAAAGATATTGTTAATAATTTTTGCGAACAAAATAATATTAAAATAAAACCAGAGAGTTCACCAAGGTTATTGGCTTTATGGAGTAGACCAAAATTAGTTTGGAGAATAATTCACCAAAATAAAAGAGATTCCATTTTAATAAATAACAAAGAAATAAAAAAAATTAAAGAATTTATAAATACGCTCTCAAATCTTCAAAAAAGTTCCAAAGTTGGATTAATAGTCTCTAAGAGTATTGATCAGGCATTGCATCCAACAAATAGTATAGAAATAGAGACTACAAAATTATCTAGAGGTTATGAATTATTATGTAGTTCAACTAGAAAATTTAACTTAGATAAGGTTCCCTTTAGCATTATCTTTACTAAATAAATCTAAGCATTATATGCTTTGACGATTTTTGAACCATTTTTTAACTTCAAAACTACATCCATATTTTCAGTTTTTCCGAATACAGTATGAACTCCATCTAAATGCGGTTGTGGTTCATAAACTATAAAGAATTGACTTCCACCAGTATCTTTACCAGCATGAGCCATAGAAAGAGAACCTGTTAAATGCTTGTTATCATTTATTTCACACTTTATATTATATCCAGGTCCTCCAGTCCCAGGCATACCTGAAGCTCCTGCTCTAGTATTAGGGCAACCACCTTGAGCCATAAACCCTGGAATAACTCTATGAAATGAGAGCCCATCATAAAATCCTTCTCCTATTAATTTTGTGAAATTTTCTACTGTTTTAGGTGCTGCTTCAGAAAACAATTCAAAGGTAATGTTCCCTAACTCAGTTTCAAAGATAACTTTTGACATTTAATTTTTATTTTGTAGACCTAGTCTATAGTATATTCAAAAACTTTAAAGTAATTTTTCTAGATTATTTTTTATTGAATTAAGATCAAGTTCTTCAGAATCATTAGATTGAGTAATCCATGTATCATGATCCAAATTTTTAGGAGGTGGAGTTATTAATAATCTATCCTCTTGAGTTTTTGGTATGAAGTTCTTTTCTACTAGTTTTGATTCATAACCGCTATCAAGACAAAATTTCTTTATGTCATCCAATTCAAAAAGTTCTATTGTTGGTTTTGGAAAATCTTGAGCCTCTAATAATCCACAATATCTATCTGCATCATCTTTTTCCTCAAACATCAATACAATAGTTTTACCGTTTAATTCTATAGAGTGTATCCCTTCATCTTCTGTGCCCGAATTATAGAGAAGAACATATACTTTCATAAACGTTTTTTT
>CEUG01064634.1_pt1 | contig 15252 bp, 15 predicted proteins | sample 531421 | NCBI WGS metagenome assembly CEUG01 (sample SAMEA2622901, study PRJEB7988) | marine metagenome | biome: marine biome (ENVO:00000447); feature: surface water layer (ENVO:00002042); material: "saline water (ENVO:00002010), including plankton (ENVO:xxxxxxxx)" | depth 5 m | reverse complement strand
AAAATATATTTAATATGTAATCTTTTTATGGAAAGAATTCCTGAACCCGAGTTAATGCAATCTAGAAAGCAAGTAGAATCTTATATTGAAGGTGACTTCTCGAAGGGAGAAAAAGAATTTATAGAATTTATAAATGCTTATTTAGTATCTAATGAAATAAATTTATCCAGTGATGACTTAATAGTAGATTTAGGTTGTGGCCCAGGGAATATTACTGAAAAAATATCATTAAATTGGCCTGATGTAAAAGTAATTGGTATTGATGGTTCAAATGAAATGATTAACGAAGCTCAATCAAGAAAAAATCTTAGTAAAAATAAACAGTCATATAAAAATATAAAATATGTGTGCGCTGATATTAAATATTTAGAACTAAATAAGATTTCTTCTAAAACAAATGTCACTCTTTTGGTAAGTAATAGTCTTATTCATCACATAAATAATATTGACCATTTCTTTGATTGCATAACTAATTTATCAACAAAAAATACAATAAATTTTCATAAAGATCTAAAAAGACCAAAAGATGAAAAAACTGCACTTAAACTTAAACAAGAATGTAATTTAATCTACAACAATACTTTGACAAATGATTATTATGCATCTTTAAAAGCCTCATATAAAAAAAATGAACTATTAAGCATTATTTCTGAGAGAAAGCTTTCCTCCTTAGATGTAATTGAAGATGGTGATAAGTATTTAATTCTTTATGGTAGGGTTTAGAATTGGGTAAATTTATTTGCAATTTAGTGATTTAGTTTAATGAGTTTAAGTACGGGAAAATCAAACAGTGATGATATTGAAAGTGCGGTGAATAAGAGAAGAAATTTTGCTATTATTTCGCACCCAGATGCTGGTAAGACAACCTTGACAGAGAAACTCCTTTTATATGGCGGAGCAATTCAGCAAGCAGGAGCAGTCAAGGCAAGAGGAAATCAAAGGAAAGCAACTTCTGATTGGATGGAAATTGAAAAACAAAGAGGAATTTCAATTACTTCAACAGTTTTACAATTTGAATATGATAAATCTGTTATAAATCTTTTAGATACGCCTGGACATCAAGATTTCTCTGAAGATACTTATAGGACTTTGGCTGCAGCTGATAATGCTGTAATGCTTGAAGATGCTGCAAAAGGTCTAGAACCTCAAACCAGAAAACTTTTTGAGGTATGCAAAATGAGAAAGATTCCTATATTTACTTTTATTAATAAGATGGATAGACCAGGAAGAGACCCATTGCTGTTATTAGATGAAATTGAATCGGAGCTTGGTTTAATAACTTTACCCATTAATTGGCCAATTGGAAGTGGAGATGAATTTAAAGGTGTAATAGATAGGGTTAGTAAGGAAGTAATATTATTTGATAAGGCATTAAGGGGAAAACAATCAGCAGAAAAAAGAATTAAGCTAAATGATAAAAATATTGATAAATATTTTGAGAAGGAAATTCTTAATAATGCTATTGAGGAGCTAGAGCTCCTTGATGAGGCTGGGGCAAAATTAGATGATACAAAAGTTTTAAAGGGTGATATGACTCCCGTCTTCTTTGGCTCTGCAATGACTAATTTCGGTGTAAGACCATTTCTAAATAGTTTTTTAAAAATGGCAAAAAAACCATCTTCGAGAAGTAGTAATAAGGGAGATGTAGAACCAACAAATTCCGAATTTAGCGGATTTGTTTTTAAACTTCAAGCAAATATGGATCCCAAGCATAGAGATAGAGTGGCATTCGTCCGTATATGTAGTGGTAAATTTGAAAAAGATATGTCAGTTAAACACTCTCGAACTGGGAAGACAATAAGATTGTCAAGACCCCAGAAAATCTTTGGACAAGATCGAGAAGTTGTTGATGATGCTTATCCTGGAGATGTAATTGGTTTAAACAACCCAGGTATGTTTTCTATCGGTGATACTTTATACACAGGCTCTCATCTTGAATATGAGGGAATACCTTGCTTTAGTCCTGAAATATTTAGCTGGTTAAGGAATCCAAATCCCTCTGCATTTAAGAATTTTAGAAAAGGTGTTAACGAATTAAGGGAAGAGGGTGCTGTTCAGATACTTTATGATACTGATGAAAGTAAAAGAGATCCAATCCTTGCAGCAGTAGGTCAACTCCAACTTGATGTGGTAAAACATCGCCTCAAAAATGAATATGGTGTTGAATCTATACTTGAATCGATGCCATATCAATTGGCTAGATGGGTTTCTGAGGGTTGGACAGCTTTAGATGAAATAGGAAGAATATTTAATTGTAAAGTGGTCAAAGACTCTTGGAATAGACCTGTTGTTTTATTTAAAAATAATTGGAATCTAAATCAAACTCTTGAAGATTATCCAAATTTGAAATTAAACAATGTCGCACCAGTTGTTAGTGGCGTTGAACCAATTGATTTATAAAAGTCTTAATGATTACTAAAATTAGTTAGGCTATTTACTATATTGTTAAAAAAAAACATTGGACAATAAGAGAAACAAAAATAATCCTGAGGAAACCCCTTATGAAATTCTAGGAATTAGTAAAGATGCTAATTTTGAATTAATTCAAAAGGCTAGAGATGAAAAAGTTAAGGAGGCTGGAGATAATTTAATAGCGAAAGCAAAAATAGAATCATCGTATGATCAACTTTTGATGGGGAGCTTAAAAGCAAGACAATTAGGTAGTGTCAGTTCTGAGGCTCAAAATGCTTCTCTTAAGGAAAATCAAAATAATAGAAGTATCAATAGTCAATTCCCTCTTTTATCTAAAATCAAAAATTTAAATAAAAATTCTGAGAATAAAACACAAAATTTTTCTTTTCCAAATATTTCTTCAAGCTCTATAGATCAATTACCTATCAAACTATCAATTGGTTTGCTCTTTATATTAATTCTTTTTATCAGTCCTGATACATATAATAGGTTGTTGCTTTCATTATCAACTTTAATTCTTACTTATGTTCAATTAAAGTCTGGGAAAAGATTCATTGGTGCATTGGGGTGGAGTGTTACTTTCTTGTCATTAGGATTGATCTTTGGTGGTTTATTAGAATCAAATTCTCTTCTTCAAGAAATTTCTAATAATTCTTTATCCGTCCAAAAAATTCAAAGTATTCCGGCTGTTTTAATACTCTGGATAGGCATAATTTTTCTTTAATTAGACTTTAAAGAATGATTTTTAACATCTCTTCAATTTCTTCATAAGATATTAAATATATATTTTTACAAAACTCGCATACAAGTTCAGCTTTTCCTTCTTTTTCTAGAATATCTTTTAAATCTTTTTTATCAAGCATTTTCATTGCATTAAGACTTCTTTCCCTAGAACATCTGCATTTGAATTCAACATTTTGTGTTCTAGCCTTTTCTGAAATTGTTTTGTCATCTATATCAGGAAAAATATCTGTGATTAACGATAATAGATTGTTATTTGATTTACTAAGGATTTCACTAAATGAACTTATCTCCTTACATCTTTCTTCTAATAAAGATACGAGGAGAGGATCTGTCCCCTTTTTGGGTAAAACTTGAGCTAGAAGGCCTCCGCAACATATAAGTTTTTTATTCTTAAACTGTTCTCCTAAAAAGACAGCTGAAGGTGTTTGTTCAGAATATAGTAAATAGGATGCGAGGTCCTCTGCAATATTTCCATTTACTAACTCTACTGTGCTTGTGAAGGGATCTCCAGAACCATTATCTCTAATTACATTTAAATAACCTGTTCCTACAGCTTTTTTGAAATTGAAGGAAAACTTATCAGCCTCCTCCCTTAAAGGATCTAACTCTAGATTAGGATTTCCTACATATCCTCTGATCTTGCCATCCCTCCCAGCATCAACTAAAAGACCATTTAATGGACCATCTGATCTAATTCTAAAAGTTACTCTACCATGATTTATTTTCATCGAACTTGCTAGTAAAAGGGAGGCATTAAAAGCTCTCCCTATAATGGCAGTTGTTAAATAAGAAAGATTATGTCTAAATTGAGCTTCATTTGTAGAATTTGTAGTAGAAACAGCTACTAATCTGATACCACCTTTAGCTGCTGTAGCACGAACAATTTTATCTATCATTTAGTTAACTCTCCTAAAGATTTGATCCTCCCTTTATCAAGGATAAAATTCGTGGTAGATAGATTATTAAATAATTCAGCCTCATGAGTAGCTAATATAATGGTTTTTTTCATTCTAAGTCCATGAATAAGATTTTTTACATCATTTTTCATAGACCAATCAAGACCGGCTGTTGGTTCATCCATTAATATAATTTTGGGATCCCTTAAAAGCTGAACGGCTACTGCTAACCTTCTCTGCTGACCTCCACTAAGATTTTCTGGTGGCATTGATAAATTAATATTAGAAAGACCAACCTGATTAAGCACATTATCAATGATATTTCTATTAATGAATTTATGACCAATTTTTAATTCTTTCCCAACAGAAGAACCAATAAAAAATCTTTCAGGGAATTGAAAAACAATTCCGCAAAGCCATCTCCTTTGCCTAGAAGAGATTTTCTTATTATTCCAAAAGATATCTCCTTTTTGCTCTGACAGAAGGCCTCCAACTATTTCTAATAAAGATGTTTTCCCCGACCCGCTCTTACCAGATATTAATACTATTTGCTTATCTATTACCTTCATATTTATATCCTCTAAGGTCTTTTTATTACTAGTTGGATGTTGATACGTGATTTTTTTTATTTCCAATATCATTTAGTTTGAATAGTAAATATTAATTGTGATTATTTAAATAACAAACTTATAATAATTGATAATAGTGAAATCAAACAAATTTAAATGAATGTTTTGTTTAGAGAAGTTGATCCTTTTAATTGTTGGATTTGGATAAAGTTTTTTGAGTTGCCTAGTCAAGCTGAAAAAAATTATTTGGATGGAGTATTTGATAGCTGGTATGTCCTAGGAAGATTAGGTGGCTTTAATTCAGAAAATCTCCAAACCCATGAAGAAGGAAGCGATTTGAGTTGGATGTCATATGATAATGAACTTTCTAGATCATCTATCCCCTCTCTTATGCATAATTTAGGCGAGTTGGAATATCAAAATCTATGGTCTCGCTGTTGGGTAGATTTTGGGACCTCTGATGCACTATCTTTAGACATATTAATAAATGCATTAATTCAGGTTTCTAATGATTATGTGAAAATTGATTCAATCGTCATAGGTGGTGAAAATGAGGATTGGGTTATAGAAGATCATCCAGATCTGGTTTTTAGAAATTAATTAAATTTATGCAAGGCTTACCAAGATTAATAATTTCAAGTGATAGATTCAAATTATCAAAAAACAATATTTTAGAATTAACACAAAATGAATCTCATTATCTTTATAAGGTGATGAGAAAATCAATTAACGAAGAAATTTTAATTACTGATGGTGAAGGATCATTATGGAAAGCAAAAATATTAAAGAGTAATTTTGTTGAGATAGCAGACTTGAAGAAGCCTTTTTTATCGCAAAAACCAAAATCTTGCCTTCTTGGATTGGCAACTTCTATCCCAAAGAATGGATTTGAGGATATCTTAAAAATGTCTACGGAAATAGGGATTGATGTAATTCAACCTTTAGTTACTGATAGACAGATAAAGAAATTAAAAAATATATCAGCCAAAGAATTAAGATGGAATTCAATACTTGATGAATCTGTTGAACAATGCGAAAGATTATGGAAACCAAAGCTTCTAAAAACTATAACTATCTCTAATTGGATTCCTACAGTTATTGAAAAAGATTTTATTTCAATATCTGCAACAAGAATCGAAAATTCTAAAAGTTTAAAAAAATGGTTGAAAGAAATTGGGAGTAACTCAATCAAAGAAAATAAAATCTTTTGGAATGTTATTGGTCCTGAGGGTGGATGGTCCCATAATGAAATAAGTTCATTTATTAAATATAAAATTCAACTTGTAAAACTTTCAGATGCTATTTTAAGAACCTCAACAGCAGCAATAAGTGCATCATTTATTTTAAATCAATGGAGAAATGAAAAATTTAAAATGTGCTAGGTTTTAAAAATGCAGTTAATTTTTGGAAACTTTATTTTTGGGTTTTGTTTGAACTTCTTATTGATTTTGTTGTTTTCAAAATTACCTATAATGACAAATAAAGGTTGGTTTAGTGCTGGTATATTAGGCACTATTTTATGGGGTTGTTTATCATGGCAAGGATGGCTTGCTGTTGTTTTATATTTAATACTTGGTTCTCTTGTTACAAAAATTGGTTATAAATTTAAAAATGAAATTGGCATAGCAGAAAAGAGAGGAGGTAGACGAGGGCCTGAGAATGTTTGGGGATCTGCAGCCACTGGAATGTTTTTTGCAATTCTCATAAAGTTGGATCTTGGGAATTTGACGTATTTGGAAATGGCCTTTGCAGCAAGTTTTGCAGCCAAGTTGTCTGATACATTTGGTAGTGAGATAGGAAAAAGGTTTGGCCAAAATACTTATTTAATTACTAGTTTTAAGAGAGTTCAAAGAGGAACTGAAGGAGGAATAAGTTTAGAAGGAACTTTTGCAAGTCTTATTGGTTCAATACTTATGAGTTATCTAATGATGCTATTAGGATTTATCTCATCTATTGATCAATTATTAATAGTGACAATCTCTGGTTTTATAGCAACTATTTTTGAAAGTATTATAGGTGCAAAATATCAAGAAATATTTAAATTAAGTAATGAATTAGTTAATGCAATTCAGACAAGTTTTGCTTCTCTGATAGCAATAGTAATTTTTGCATTTTATAAATTATAAATGAAATTTCCTTTCATGTTTTCAAGACTGTCTCCATTCTTTTAGTCGATCCCAACTTTTGATACGTTGATAAATCCATAAATGACCATCGGAATTCAGATGAATACCATCTTGAGAAATCCAATTTTTACTTCTTTGATCCGAATACATTTCTTTAAAAGTTGATAAGAAAGGAATATTTTGATTTAGACAAACCTCTTCCATTCGTTTTTCATAGGAACTACAGAATTCATTTGAATACCATAAGCAATCAGCAAATGGCATTTTTTCCTCATTTACAGGGGAGAGGCCCAACACAAATACATCTGTTTTTTTGTTCATTGAATTTATTAATCTTTCTAATCCATATTCGAAACCATCTAACTCCAAAAGGTGCCGCCCATCTTTTTGACCAATTCTTGCCGTATCATTTAAACCAACGCTCAGTAGAATTCCTTTAGGAGTATTCCTCCTCGTCTCACCTCTTGCTAACCATTCTTTTTCCCATCTTGAGGCGACTTTTTCTATTCCATCTCCCCTTACACCAAGTTGATAAATAATTACTTGATTTTGTATATTTATCCATTCTTTTCTTAATCTTTCGCACCACCCTCCTTCTTCATTATCTCCATATCCATAAACAGAACTATCTCCAATGACAATAAGCTGTTTAGGTAACTTATGCACTAACAAAATCTCAGCATTAAGTAATATTTATTTTAAAAAATTCAAATTAAATTTTTTTTGATTTTATCATTAATCAATTCTCCTATTATTACTATTAGACTATAAGATAATAAAATTATAGAAACTTCTTCCCAAGCGAACGAACTTATTGATTCTTGAAGCTGCCAACCCAAACCAATACTCCCAATAATGCCAACTAACGCTGTATCACGTATTAGTATATCTGTTCTATATAGACAATATATTAAATAACTTTTAGCTTGTTTAGAAAATAAACCATAAAGCCAACTAATCCTTTTCTTTGCACCTATGGCATCTAGAGCAATTACTTGATCCAACTCAACATAATTTAAATTTTTCGTCAATAATTTATTTATAATAGATGCGTTATATATCCCTAGTGATAAAGCTGCTAAGGATATAGATGGTTCATTAAACATTAGTAATATTAAAATTGTTATTGGGGGAGGAATTAATCGAAAGAAAAAACTTAAACCACTTACAAAATATCTCCAAAACTTATTTATCAAGACTATTGATAAGAATGGAGGCAGACTTATAGCTATAGCTGATGCTGAAATACTTAAAAGAATAGTTTCGAAAATCAATTTAAGAAAATTATATGAAATAAAATCCTTTCTAAGTAAATAAAGATTATTAATTGAGTATTTAATTGCATAAGAAGGGGCAAGTAAAAATTCAAAAAAATAAAATAGAGAGCATATCGATAATGTAAATAAAACTAAACATGTAAAAAATGAGACTTTGAAATTTACTCTTTTAATTACATTAAATTTGAAAATGAATTTAAAAATAATCAATAATAAGCCTAAGCTCCAAAGATAAGTCCATAATTCCCTAAAGCTTAAGGCTTTAAATGATAAATATATGCTAGTCCCTATTCCACCTAACCCGAATAATCCAAGAATCGTAGTACTCCTTAAAGCACATTCAAGTCTATAAAAACCAAAATTTCTTATTGTCTCTAATAAAGGGTTCCAAATTAAAGTTAATAAAGATGATAATTTGTTCCCATTTATTTTTAAGATTGATTCAATAATCTTACGATCGATTATATCTAATTGTTCATTGATAACTTTCGCATTAATAGCAATGTAAGGAATACATATAGAAATTATTCCAACAGATATATTTATTCCATATATTTGCATAAGTAAAAGTCCCCATATTATTTCATTTATTGATCGAATCAGAGTTAAGATTATTTTTATTAATTTACTAAATATAATTGGTAAATCTAAAATCTCATATAAAATATTTGAGGATAATATGCCCAAAATTATTCCAAAAATAATACTAAAAAACCAGCTGCTTATTGCCATTAGAACTGTTTCATTTAATCTATTAAATACTGTAATTAAAATACTTATATTGATTTTTGGCATGAACGCAGAAAGTATAAATTCAGAGATTAAATTAATACCTCCAAAATGTATATTGTTAATTAAATTAATACAAATTGGTATGAAAATTAATATTGGAAGAAAAGATAAACTAGTTGGATTTAATTTTAATTTATACAATTATCTAATAAATTTTTTTTAAGTGATATGTTTTAAGATTTTCCTTCCTTAAGTTAAATATAATTTGACCATTTCTTATTCCTAAGACTCTATTGAAACCATCTAATAAATCTAATCTATGGAGAGAAACTATAATTGTTTTTGGTTTTTTAAATTTATTAATAAATTTTCCATTAAGTAATAAATCTTTTAAATAAATTGTTATTTTTGGATCTAAATTATTGAAGGGTTCATCTGCAAATAAAATATTTGGCTCTTGAATTATGGCCCTAGCTATAGCAATTCTTTGTCTTTGTCCACCCGATATATTCTTTATGTTCTTATCAAAAATTGATTTATTTAATTTACAAATTTGCATATATCTATGAGCCTCTTGAAAGGAACAAATATTTAATAAATTATTAATTGCGAAGATAAAGCTTTCCTTTCCTAATAAACCACAATTTACATTTTGTTCGGCAGAAAAATCCTCTATTAATCTTAAGTCTTGCCAAACAGTTCCAATACTAATTTTTTCTTCTTTTGTAAGATCTCTAAATTGCTTATTAAAAATTCTATAAGAACCTTGAGATGGCTCTATTGTCCCATTAAGGATAGAAATTAAAGTTGTTTTACCTGAACCACTTTTGCCAAGTAAAGCAATTTTGTCTCCGTGATTAATACTTAAATCTATATTTTTAAGTATATAGTCGTTTTGAGTGCAGAATGATATTTTTTTTAAGTCTAATAAAACTTGACTCATCTAATTTTCTTTAACTTTTTACCTATTATTTCTATATTTTTATATTGAGATTCATCAGCTTTAATAAATCTTTTTGCACCAAACATATCAAGTATTTTTTTTTGGTTTTTATCCTTTATATCAAGTTTAAGAATTATTGATTCAATTTTTCTTGTAAAACCTTTTCCAAATTTTTTATCAAGATCTCCTTGAACTAACCAATGATAATCAGCATAGGGCGGTGTTGTCCAAAATAGATCTAAATTTTTTATCCTTTTCTTATTGCTTTTAAAATTTCTTTCCCAAACTTGCTTATTTAATGCTCCTACATCAAATGCGCCACTATTAACAAGAGCAATGGTGGCATCATGGCTACCGCTAAAGCTAGCCCTTTTATTTTTAAAATCACTTATTTTTAAACCTGCAAGATTTAAAAAGTATTGTGGCATAAGTCTTCCGGAGGTGGAGTTCTCAGAACCAAAGGTGAATCTAAGATTTTTTAATTTTTTAAGGTCATTTATGTTAGTTGCAGGGGCTAAATTTAATTTTTTATTTATGATGAAAACGCTCATAAACTCTTTATCAATATCTCTTTGAGCTAGGACATAAGAGGATGGTGTTTGAAGCCTTGCTTGCACTCCAGATAGGCCTCCAAACCATACAAGATCAAGGTCTTTTGTTCTGAAACCAGTAACTGCGGCCACATAATTGAAAACAGGGATATACCTTACTTTAACGCCTAATTGTTCAGATAATTCAGAAGATAATAGATTAAATCTTCTATCTAATATCTCTTGTTCCTGATCTGGAATCGCACCAATATTCAGAATTCGTTCACTTGCCGATATAGGTAGAGCAATGAACGTAAAAAATAAACTATAAAAAAATAGGGATTTGATCTTCAAAATTATTTATCTTTTAATAATAATATTTTATAGCATTTTCAAATCTTGATAATCCGTCTAATATCATTTCATTTGAAGATGCACATGAGATTCTTATAAACTGATCATCTCCGAACACTTTACCTGGAACAACAACTAATCCGTAATCTTCCAGAACCCTTTTACAAAAATCAACTGATGAAATTTTTTTATTAGGTAGTTTTGGAAAAGCATAAAATGCTCCATTAGGAGGTTTAATATATATACCTTTGATTTTTTTTAATCCTTGGAAGAGTATTTCTCTCCTCTCATCAAATTTTAAATTAATTTCATCAAAAAATTCTTTTTTGATTCCTAATGCGGCTAATGCTCCCCTTTGAGCGAAGGAACACACATTACTTGTGCTTTGGCTTTGGAGTGTAGAGCATGCTTTGATAACTCCTTTTTCCCCAACGAGATAGCCTAATCTCCAACCTGTCATTGCCCAACCTTTTGCAAACCCATTTATAGTAAAAATTCTATCTTTCAAGTCTTTAGCAAATGCTGCAAAACTAATATGCTGAAAATTCTTTTTTAATATCAATTCATATATTTCATCTGAAATTAGATTAATATTTTTATTCTCTCTAAGGACTTCTGCAATTATATTCAATTCTTCTTCATTTAAAACTTTACCTGTTGGATTATTGGGAGAATTAATAATTATGAATTTAGTTCTTGCATTTATTTTAGAAGTTAAGTTTTGTTTTTCGATTTTAAAGCCATTTTCGGCAAATGTTTGTAAAAATACAGGCTTGCCACCTGCAAGTTTTACCATTTCTGGGTAACTAAGCCAATATGGAGATGGGATTATGACTTCGTCACCATCATCTAAGAGAACCTGAAATAAATTATATATGGCCTGCTTAGCACCATTTGTAATCAAAATATTTTCAAAATCAATTTCTATTTTATTTTTAACATTTAACTTATTTGCAATAGCCTTTCTAAGTTCTAAATCACCTGCTGCGGGTCCATATTTTGTAAATCCATTAAATATTGCATTGCTTGTAGCCTTAATTACTTCCTTTGGAGCTTCAAAATCTGGTTCGCCCGCACTTAAATTACAAATATCTTTCCCATTTGCTGCAAGTTCCTTAGCTTTTGCACTTATTTGAAGTGTAAGAGAAGGTTCAATAGCTAATATCCTTTTTGATAAAAATTCTTTGCTCATTTAAAATGCATCTCTTTAGATATAATTTTGAGTTTTTAATCTTAATTTAAAGAATAAATAAAATTTATATAGTGTAAATAGAATATATATTTTTTCTTAATTTTTATTTTTAATTCAATATTAATTTTAGTAGATTAATATTCTTGTTATTTCTTTGGATTACAATTAAATCCAAAAATAGTGAATTTTTTTATAGTTAAATAATTCAGAGAGTTTTATTAATGTGAAAAGACTTGTAGTTGGCAGAGGAAATCTAAATGCAGATATAATTATTGTTGGAGAAGCTCCCGGTGCAAAAGAAGATTTAGAGGGTAAACCTTTTGTGGGTAAATCAGGGAAATTACTATGCAACTTATTATTAGAAACGGGTTTTAATCTTGAGAACGAGATTTACTTTTGTAACGTATTAAAATGTCGTCCACCTAACAATAGAAAGCCTTTAAAGCGAGAAGTAAATATGCATAAACCTTGGTTAGTTCAACAGATTAAATTAATAGATCCTAAAGTAATTATATTAACTGGATCTACAGCTATGAAAGCTGTTTTGGGTGTAAACGAATCGATTACAACCGTAAGAGGAAAATGGATAAATAAAAATGGCAAAGAATATATTTCTATTTATCATCCATCATATTTATTGCGATTTTCATGCAAAGAAAATAATAGTCCATATAGATTAACATTAAAAGATCTCAAGAATGTGAGAAATAAACTATATAATTTATAATTAAAGTGGATTAACGGAATACCTTCACCTTCATGTCTTTAACTAAATCAAAAGAAGTGAATAATCTTTCTAAAAGGTATTCAACTCAAATCGAGAGAAGAGTAACTAAAACTGTAATGGTTGGAGACGTAGGGATAGGAAGTGATCATCCAGTCAGAATTCAATCAATGATTAATGAAGATACACTTGATGTGGATAATGCTGCTATGGCTATAAAAAGACTTCATGATGTTGATTGTGAAATAGTTAGATTAACTGTTCCTTCAGTAGCTCATGCAAAAGCTGTAGGTGAGATTAAAGATAAACTTAGACAAAATGGGATTAACACACCATTAGTGGCTGATGTACACCATAATGGAATGAAAATTGCGATGGAAGTAGCAAAACATGTTGATAAAGTTAGGATAAATCCTGGTTTATTCGTTTTTGAGAAATCAGATCCATCTAGAACAGAATACAGTTATGAAGAGTTTGATGCTATAAAAAATACAATACTAAAGAGATTTACCCCTTTAGTTGAAGTCTTAAAAGAGCAAAATAAGGCGCTAAGAATTGGCGTTAATCATGGATCTTTATCTGAGAGAATGCTTTTCACTTATGGAGATACCCCGCTTGGCATGACTGAATCTGCTATGGAATTTGTGAAAATATGTGATGAACTTGATTTTCATAATATAATAATTTCGATGAAAGCTTCTCGGGCGCCTGTAATGATGGCTGCTTACAGGATGATTGCTGATAGGCTCGATAGTGAAGGGTATAATTATCCTCTTCATTTAGGAGTTACAGAGGCTGGTGATGGTGATTATGGAAGGATAAAAAGTACTGCCGGGATAGCAACCCTACTGGCTGAAGGTCTTGGAGATACGATAAGAGTTTCTCTTACTGAAGCTCCTGAGAAGGAGATACCCGTTGGATACTCTATTTTGCAATCTTTAGGGCTTAGGAAAACAATGGTTGAATATATAAGCTGTCCTAGTTGTGGAAGAACTCTCTTTAATCTTGAGGAGGTGGTTAATAAAGTTAGAAATGCGACTTCACATCTGACAGGACTTGATATTGCTGTAATGGGTTGCATCGTAAATGGTCCAGGAGAAATGGCAGATGCTGACTATGGCTATGTTGGTAAAGGGAAAGGTACTATTGCCCTATATAGAAGAAAAGAAGAAATTAAAAGAGTTCCTGAAGATGAAGGGGTAGAAGCTTTGATTCAACTTATTAAAGATGATGGGAAATGGATTGATCCTTAACCAATAATCATTGTTAATTTTGTAAATATTTTTTTTGTAAATTATAATAAGCTTAAAGAAATCCTTAATACATAAATTGTTTAATAAAAAATCTATTTTCTTATGTTCTTTGGCAGTTGCAGGCGCTATTGTTAATAGTTCTGCCAATTCTTCGATTTTAAAAAATAGTCATAAAGAAGTTATTGATCATGTTTGGCAAATAATTTATCGAGACTACCTTGATTCTGATGGGAATTTTAATAAATCCGAATGGATTTTATTGAGAAAAAAATTATTATCGAAAAGATATAGTCAACCTATTGAAGCCTATGAAGCTATAAGAAATATGTTGGCAAATTTAGAGGATCCATATACAAGGTTCTTAGACCCTAAAGAGTTTAATCAGATGAGAATAGACACCTCAGGGGAATTAACAGGAATAGGTATTCAAATAGTAAAGGATGAGGAAAATGATAATTTATTGATAGTAGCTGCTATTGAGGGAACACCAGCTTCAAAAGCAGGCATAAGAGCTAAAGATAAAATAATTTCAATAGATAATATTTCTACAAAAGGAATGGATATTGAACAAGCTGTAAGATTAATAAGAGGGAAGGCCGGTACAAAAGTTAATTTAGGAATTTCTAGAAATGGAAATAAAATTTATAAGTCTCTTTTAAGGCAGAAAATAGAAATTAAGTCTGTTAATAGTAAAATTAATAATACAAAAGAGGGATTATCAATAGGATACTTAAGGATAAAACAATTCAACGCAAATGCTTCAAGAGAAACGAAAGGAGCATTAATTAATTTTGAGAATAAAAAGATATCTGGATATATTCTCGATTTGCGTGGTAACCCAGGAGGCCTTTTGGACTCAAGTATTGAAATTTCGAGGCATTTTATAAATAAGGGAATAATTGTTAGTACAGTTTCAAAAAATGGGTTAAAGGAGACCAAAAAGGCTAATGGAAGCGCAATAACAAAAAAACCTTTAGTAGTATTAGTAAATGAGGCTTCAGCTAGTGCAAGTGAAATAGTTTCAGGTGCTATTAGGGATAATCAAAGGGGAAAATTAGTAGGTAAAAAGACTTTTGGAAAAGGACTAGTTCAATCCATGAGAACCTTAATAGACGGATCAGGCTTAACAGTTACAGTGGCTAAGTATTTGACCCCTAATGGTACTGATATCAATAAATTTGGAATTACACCTGATATTGAAGTGAATATGAACAAAAGAATCCTCCCTAGAGATATTGGAACGAGAAAAGATACTCAATATAAAGCTGGGGAGAGGGAGCTTATAAGACTTATTAAAGGAAATAATACTTTGAATACTTTTAATCCTATGTCAACAAATTTAGATTTAGCTTTTAACAATAAGTATTTAAACGAGATTTATTCTTTTTAAAATTAAGAACTCATATCTAGCATTCTCTTTATAGGCTTGTAAGCTCTCTTGATAACATCTGGATCAAGTTCTATTGATGGGCTTTTATTAATTAAGCAATCTAGAATTTT
>CEUG01024803.1_pt1 | contig 15372 bp, 11 predicted proteins | sample 531421 | NCBI WGS metagenome assembly CEUG01 (sample SAMEA2622901, study PRJEB7988) | marine metagenome | biome: marine biome (ENVO:00000447); feature: surface water layer (ENVO:00002042); material: "saline water (ENVO:00002010), including plankton (ENVO:xxxxxxxx)" | depth 5 m | reverse complement strand
AAAGAAAGAATTATTGATAGGGTTTTAAAATTAGAATTATTGATTAACAATAAAATATCTAAAAAAGATTTGGATCAGACAATTGTTTTATGGTACGAGAAACAAATCTCAAATAATAATAAAAGAAAAATTCTTGTTAAAATTAAAGAATTTTTCAATAATATAAATAGCTTAAAGATTTTTACTTTTCATGGCTTTTGTAATAATATTCTTGAAAATCATAGTTTTGAAATAAAATCTCCACAAGGATTTACTGTAAATAATGAATTAGAATATCTATATAACGATATAATTAATGAATTATGGATTTCTGAATATACTAATTTAAATAAGAATATTATTAAAGCAATTCATGAAAAGAAAATTAAATCAAAATGGGCAAAGGTTTCGAATATTAATAAAAGATTTTTCCTTAATCTTTTGAAAGATATAGATAATGAAAATATTTTCAAATATAAATTAAATAATAATTATAAGGATGATTTATCGGCTTTATTAAAAGATTATATTCATAATAATTGGCTTCAATTTTGTTCTAATTGGGAAAAGAATGGTCATGATTTATTTTTAAAACTTATTGAATTAGGTACTGAAATAAAAGAAAAAGGTTTTAACAGTAATATCTATAAATCAAAACCAAGAAAAAAGTTCGATCAAATAAATAAATGGATTGAAAATGTGAATAATAATATTTTTAATAATGTTGATGAATATCAATATATATATGAAATAACCAAATCCGACTTGTTGACAAAATATTTTTATAGGAAAAGTATTTATAAAGAAGTAGATAAATTTGATATTTCAATAGATTTGAGTGAATTTGATGATTTGCAAGAAAGTATCTATAAGATAAAGGATGGATTTTTTAATCAATTTATTAGGATATTTTTAAATAAATTATTTTTTAAATTAATTCAAAGGAAAAATGACAGTGGTATTATAAATTATTCTGATATTATTAAAATAATAGAAGAAAAATTTTTATTAGATTCAAAAGCAATAATCTTATTTAAAGATGTACTAAATAATTATAAGTCAGTATTTATAGATGAATTTCAAGATACAGATAAGGTACAGTGGAGTATTATTAGTAAGTTTTTCAAGAATCCTGAGCACTTACTGATTTGCGTTGGAGATCCAAAACAAGCCATTTATAAATTTAGAGGTGGCGATATAAAGGCATATTTAAAAGCAAAGAATGAAGCAGTTGAAATTTATAAATTAGATATCAACTATAGATCATCAAAGTCTTTAATTAAAACAATAAATGAAATTTATAAGAATGGCTTAAAATCTTCCAATATAGATTATGCGCCATTGCTTAGTAAATCAATATCATCATCAGAAGAATCTAATAAAACTTTCAATATTATTGAATTTAAAAATGAAAAATACGTTGCTGAGCTTACCCTTGATTTGTTATTTAGATTACTGGCATCAGAAGAAAAAGAAAATTTAGAAAATATAGCTATTTTGACAAGTAATAATTATCAATGTTTATTCTATAAAAATCTTCTTAGTAAGAATAATATACCTTGTAATATAGTTAATAAAAAAAATATATTCGATACTGAAGCAAGTTATTTATTAGATTTTTTTCTTCAATGTATATATAATCCAAATTCATCAAGAAATATAAATTTATTAGCAACTTCAAAATTAATCCAGACGGATATCAAATATTTATTAGAGGATGAAAATAGCAATGAAATAGATTTTCTTTTTAGGAAATTCAAAAAATGGAATTTAGAAATAAAGGATAGGGGCTTTATTTCTATATTAAAAGAATTTATAATTATATTCAAATCACCAAAATTAATAAATGATTTAGGTTTATATAGTGATTTGTTTAAATTATCTGAGTTTATTGAAGAAAAATTAATAACCGAAAACTTCAATATAAGTAAAGTTATTACTTGGTATAAATATGAAATTAACTCATTCTCAAGGACATGCAAGGGAGATGAATATATAGTTAATAAAGATCAATCCTCAGCAATAAATATATCTACAGTACATAGTAGTAAAGGTTTAGAATATGAAATTGTAATTTGTCCTTATTTATGGGATCAAAAAAAGGTATCAAGTAAAACTAATGGTCCAATATGGAAGAATTCTAATAATAATGAAATTTATATAAATATTGAAAACACTTGTAAGAAAGTATCAAATATAAGAGGAACTGAATTTATTGAGGAACTTAATGAACTGGAAAGATTGATTTATGTAGCTTTAACTAGAGCTAAACAACGTTTATTCGTTTTTAATAATATAGAAAATACAGATAATATACTTAATAATTATTTGCTTATGAATTTAGATAATTATGAAGATTATAAATATCAAATTGATTCAGTATTAGAAGATAAAGATATTAAAAAAATAAAAGATAAATTTCAAGTAAATATTAATAATGAATTTGAAAAAATATATTATTCAAAAAAACAAAAAAAGGAAGTTTTGATAAATGAAAAAATTATTATTAGAAGTAGTTACTCTTCTTGGATAAGAGGTATAAAAAATTTTAATTTATTTAATTTAGATAAAGATTATGATGAAAATATAATTTATCCAAAAAAAATAACCAATATAGTCGATAATATAGATAACCCAAAATTTAAAGAACCTAATCCTCTTAGCGAATTTCCTAGAGGAACTAATTCTGGAAGTTGTTTACATAACATTCTTGAAAAATTAAATTTTCAAGAAATTAATAATATTTATAATTTTAATAATATTATTGAGGAAGAATTATTTGCTTATGGAATTGATAAATCTTTTACTAAAAATATTAAAGATGGATTAAAAAGAGTTATGTATTCTTCCTTAGGAGAAAAATTTAAAAATCAAAGATTAATTGATCTTAATCCATCAGATATATTGAAAGAAATTAAATTTCATTTGCCACTTTCTATAGATGGTGAAAGTATTTCTTCTAGTCAATTATCAAAGTGTTTCTTATTAAATAAAGATTTTGAGTTTGGAGAGGATTATGCAAATGAAGTTAGAAATTTAAATATTAATAGTAAAGGTTTTCACTCTGGATCTATAGATTGCCTTTTGAAAATTAAAGGTAATGATGATTTAAGTAAATGGTGGATTATTGATTGGAAAAGTAATTTTATAAGTAACCAAGATGATAATAAATCTCTGCCTATTAACTATAAATATGAAAATATGCGTTTAGAAATGATTAAGCATCATTATCCATTGCAGTCCCATTTATATCTTTTGGCAGTGCATAGATTGCTTAATTGGAGATTAGAAAATTACAGCCCAAAGAAAGATCTTGGTGGTTATATATATATTTTTTTGAGAGGACTTCCATGTGAAAAAATTGAGAATAAAAGTGAGTATAGTAAATATCCATTAGGTATATTTTATTCAAGTACACCTTTAGATAGGATTTTGTATTTAGATAAGTTATTTAAAAATGAAATCAAATAAATTTTTATCTAAGAGAGAAGATTATAAATATCAACATATTTATGATATTTTTGTTAACTATTTTAAATTTAACGAGTCTAAATATTCAGATATTATGAAAGATATTATTAAAGTTTTAATTGAATTTGAGAAGAAAGGGGAGACAGTAATTGATGTAGATAAAGTTGAAATAGATTTTGAATTATTTAGTGATGGTTGGCCTGATAAGCATATTAAAGGCCTCAGTGATTGTGGGATGAGCACTTTAAATAATTCCCCTGTAGTTATTAGAGGAAGAGAGATAAGCTGGTCAAAATGGAGGTGTAAATTAGATCGGATTACAAATTTACTTTTAAATAAAATAAGAATTCAAAATGATACCTACGAACAATCAAAGTATATTAAAAATTCAAATAATGTAGATTTAATAAAATATTTATTCTCTTATTCAGATTTAGTCCTATTACAGGGTGGCCCAGGGACTGGTAAAACAACATTGGTAATTGATTTTATATATAGTTTTTTGAAAACTGAATCAAATTTAAATATTGGATTATCAGCACCTACAGGGAAAGCTACTGCCAGAATAAAAGAGTCTTTAAATTATAAGTTAGTTGAATCAGATATTAATTTGGCGACAATTGAGTGCCAAACATTACATAGCTGGATCTATAAAAGTGTTTTTTTAGGAAAATCTAAACTTGCTTTAAAAGATTTGGATCTTCTAGTTATAGATGAATGCTCGATGCTTAGTATAGATATTCTTGAAGAAGTTCTTGAAATCATAAACAATGATTGCAAAATCCTTTTAGTAGGAGATGCTAAGCAATTACCTCCAATAAATAATTGTTCTATATGGAATAATATCTTTGAAAATATGAAAAAAAGTAATTTTAAATTCTGCACTGTAAACCTTAATAAGATTTATAGAAATAGTGGAGACATTCAAAAATTAAGTAGTTTGATTTTTAATAATGATGAATCACTTTTTGGAAAAAAAGCTAATCAAATAATAAAATCTACAAAAATTAGTAATGTAAGCATTGATATTAAAAATACAAAGAGTTTGCCAAATAAACTTCAAGAAACGGTGATATCGCATATTAATAAATTGAAAAATAAAACTTATAAATTAAGTAGTAAGAATTATATTTTTGACAAAAAAATTGATAATCTGATTAATTACGAAAAAGATTTAGTTTTAGATATTTTTGATACATTAAATTCTCAACTTATTTTGTGCGCTAGAAATACTGGTACTTGGGGTGTAGAAGATATTAATTCTATTATTATTAAAGATAATGATCCTTATGATTTTAATTCTTTAGAAGAGGGGATTCCTATAATGTGCACTGAAAATAATAATGAGATAGGTATTTCAAATGGAGATATAGGAGTTTTAATTGGAAGTAACAAAACAAGAAGATTTTTATTTAGGAAATTTAATAAAGAAAATGAACTAATATTTTCTTTGATTGAGCCTTATAAATTAGAAAAAATTGTTCCTGCAGTAGCCTTAACTATTCATAAATCCCAAGGAAGTGAATCAGAAAAAGTAATAATTTTATGGAATCAAGACCGAAAAATAAAAAAGCAAAAAGATAGTTTTGGAGATTTTAACTTCTTTCGAGATAATTATGAAAAAAGACTTTTTTATACTGGGATAACACGCGCAAAAACAAATTTAGATATTTATTACCTTGATTAAAATATAATGGAAGCAATATTTGATTACCTCGAGATGTTAAATTAGATAATAGGCTCTGTATGGCTAAACAACCATTTGAATCTTTGTAAAGATAGATATTGTTGTAAGCCTGATCAGAAGATATCAGGCATTTTTAATGGAATCTAAAAGAAAAATTCTATCTTCTACTTTAGAAGGAGGTAATACTATTCCAATTGAGGAAGATAAAATTGAATTGAAAAATAAAATCAGCAAAAATGAAAAAAGCAATGATCAAAAGAAAAATAGTTATAAAATAGAAGGTTTTGATGATTTTGGTTTTAATTCATCGATATTAGAATCACTTCATAAAAAAGGTTATAAGAGTCCAACTCCAATCCAAAAAGAATCTATCCCAGAATTAATGCTTGGTAGAGATTTATTAGGTCAGGCTCAAACTGGTACTGGGAAAACGGCAGCTTTTGCTTTGCCTTTAATAGAGAAACTTTATAAAAATAAAGAACAAAATGCAAAAGTTCTTGTTATGACCCCTACAAGAGAGCTTGCTACGCAAGTTGCAGAATCTTTCAAAAGTTATAGCTCAGAATCAGATAATATTAAAACATTAGCAATCTATGGAGGTACGGACTTTAGAAATCAAATAAATTCCCTAAAGAAAAAAACAGATATTGTTGTAGGAACTCCTGGAAGAATAATGGATCATATTAGACAAGGTACTTTTAAAATAGATAAAGTTGAATGCCTTGTTTTAGATGAAGCTGATGAGATGTTAAAGATGGGATTCCTTGAAGATATTGAATGGATTATAGATAAATTGCCTCAAGAGAAACAAATGGTTTTATTCTCAGCTACTATGCCACATGAGATTAAAACAATTGCCAAAAAATATCTTAAGGATCCTGCAGAAATAAAAATCAAAAGCATTAAAAAGGAATCACAATTGATTTCACAAAAATATATTACTATTCAAAGGCATTATAAGTTGGAGGCTTTAAGGAGAATACTTGAAATAAATTGCGAAGGTGTAATTATCTTCGTGAGAACAAAATCTCTCACAACCTCTATCGCAGAGGCTCTAGAGATGGCGGGACATAGTGTTGCTGTGCTAAATGGTGATATTCCCCAGAATCAGAGAGAAGCTACAGTTGATAGATTAAGAAAGGGATTTATTGATATTTTAGTCGCAACAGATGTGGCAGCAAGAGGCTTAGACGTAGATAGGATAAAACTTGTAATTAATTATGATTTCCCTTTTGATTCAGAAACATATACCCATAGAATTGGTAGAACAGGTAGAGCTGGTAGATCAGGTGAAGCAATATTATTTGTAAATAGGAGGGAAAAAAACTTTCTAAAAAATCTAGAAAATTCTACAAAAAATAAAATTGAAGAAATTGAAATACCAAATAACAAAAAAATTAATGAGAAAAGAATGGATAAATTGACAAATGATATAAATAATACTTTTAGACTGAAAGAAAATGATGATGATAATAAATCCTTAATGGTTGATATCCTTGATAATCTTAAAATAAAATATTCTTTGAGTGAAGAAGAGATTGCAATTGCAGCAATCAATTTAGCTATAGGAAAAAAACCATTTTTCACAAATGAAGACGAGTCATGGATGCATAAGCAAAATAATTCTGAAAGGGAAAGATTTAGTCGAAACTCAAATAATAGATCGAGGAGTTCTAATAGAAGATCAAATTATCAAAACTCTGGATTTGAAACATTTAAGTTCAACTTCGGAAAATCAAATAAAATTAGAGTAGCAAATATTATTTCTTCAATATGCAATGCAACAAACATAAATGGTAGGACAATAGGGAAGATACAAATATTTAATGATTTTAGTTTAGTTGACTTACCTAAAAATATTAATAAGGAGACAAAAGAAAAACTAAAAAATTTAAAAATTAGGAGCTAAACTACTATTAATGAAATATTTTTTTGCAATATCTAGCTTCTTAATTTTAAATCAACTACTTATCAAAAGCCATGCTGATTTAAACTCAAATAAAATTATTAATATGTTTTGCATAAAAAACGTAAAGGCTGAAATGCTGGCCGCAAACTTGAAATATGAAGATAATTTTGGTCAAGAAGTATGTAATTGCTATTTAAAAAAAATTTCTAATAATAAAAGTCACGAAGAATCAATTTCTGAATGCAAAATAGAATCCAGAAAAAATCTTAATTTATAATATTTTTAATACTAAGTTAATGAAAACTGATAGTAATCAAAATCCTATTTTAAGACTTTATTTAAATCTTTTAGAAGAGAAGAATATTTTAATTTTCGCTTTTATTAGTTCAGTTGTTAATAGAGTACTCGATCTAGCTCCACCTGTTATTATTGGTCTTGCTGTAGATATTGTTGTAAAAGAGCAAAATTCTTGGATTTCTAATTTCGGTTTAAAAGAAGTACCTTCACAATTAATCTTTCTTTCAATTGTGTCAGGATTGATTTGGAGTGCCGAATCTATATTTCAATATTTGTATTCTGTTTTATGGAGAAATCTTGCTCAGATTTCGCAACATAAGCTTAGAGTTAAAGCTTATGAGCATATTCAGAAATTAGATATGCAATTTTTTGAAAATGATAATACTGGGAGATTATTATCTATTCTTAATGACGATATTAACCAATTAGAAAGATTTTTAGATCATGGAGCTAATGAAATTATTCAATTATTTGTATCAGTATTTTTAATTGGCGGAACTATGGCTATTGTTGCACCAAGAATAGCTTTATTTGCTTTCTTACCAATACCATTAATATTTTTTGGATCAATTAAATTTCAGCGTAAACTTGCACCAAAATATAAAGATGTAAGAAGAAAAGCAGGCTTGTTGGCATCAAGATTAAATAATAATTTAGGTGGAATTTTAACAATTAAAAGTTTTACTACTGAAAATTGGGAACTCAATAGACTAGATAAAGAGAGCTTAGCTTATCAAAAAAGTAATAAATCCGCTATAAAACTATCATCTGCTTTTATCCCATTAATTAGATTTGCAATATTGTTTGCATTTGTAGCAATTTTATTAATTGGTGGCTTTCAGGTATGGAATAACCAACTTAATGTTGGCACTTATAGCTTTTTAGTTTTTATTACTCAGAGATTATTATGGCCTTTAACCACGCTTGGACATGTCTTAGATGAATTTCAAAGATCAATGGCTTCTGTTAATAGAGTAATTGACTTAATAGATACTCCAATAAAAATAAATGATGGAAAAAAAAGGATTAATTTCAAGCAAATAAATGGGGAAATTATTTTTAAGAATATTTATTTTAATTATCCAGGAAGAAAATCAACATTAGAGGATATAAATATTTGCATACCTCCTAAAATGACTTTAGGTATTGTTGGTTTAACCGGTTCTGGTAAAAGTACCTTAATTAAATTACTTCTTAGAATTTACGATATTAATAAAGGAACAATAACATTGGATAATATCCCAATAAAAGAAATAAAGTTAAATGATTTAAGAAGATGTATCTCTTTAGTAAGTCAAGAAACCTATTTATTTCATGGTACTGTTCAGGAAAATATTTCTTATGGTTCAAATAAAGCAAATATCAAAGAAATAATTAGAGCTTCAAAAGTTGCTGAGGCTCATGAATTTATTAAACAATTACCAGAAGGATATAAAACAATTGTTGGAGAAAGAGGGCAAAGACTCTCTGGAGGCCAAAGGCAGAGAATAGCTTTAGCAAGGGCAGTACTGAAGGACTCTCCAATATTAATACTTGATGAAGCTACTGCCTCTGTTGATAATGAAACAGAGCTATTAATACAAAAATCACTAGCAAAACTAACTAAAAATAGAACGACTATAGTTATTGCTCATAGATTGAGTACTATTAAAAATGCTGATAATATTATTGTTCTAGATCAAGGAAGAATAATAGAAAAAGGAAAACATAGTAATTTGTTAAAGTCAAACGGGGTTTACGCTGACTTATGGAATGTACAGGTAGGTATTTAAATTAAATTAAAAAATTGAATGACTGAATTACATTTCCAAATAATTTTTCAACTTTATTCCATCTTTCTTGGTTAGTACCCACTGCAAAGGTATATAAAGTTCCTCTATCTATAACTACAGTGGCAAGTTCATGTCGATCTTGATTATTTAAATTTAATTCGTACTCTAAATCATAAAAAATATGGTTTGAGGTTTCTCTCTTGTTCGCTTCTATCAATTCAACAGTCCTACCTGATCCTTCTGGTGCTATTACTTTGTCAATTAAAGTTTGGCCAACTTCTAAAGGTGTTCCAAGTTGTTCTAGTTCAACCTCTTTATTAACATCTGAGATTACTAAACTTAAAGTTTCATTACTGTTTATTAAATCGTGATAAATAATTTCTGGACCACCATCTACCTTTACCCTGGTCCATCCTGTGGGGTAAAAGAAAGCATATCTTCCATCAGGACTTTGATAAGCTTCTAATCCAGCATTAAGTCCACTTCCACATCCACTTATAAATAGACATAGTGTTAATGCGATCAAATATTTAAAAGAATTTTTCATCTTTTGATTTAAATAATAAAATTTATACTAGAAACATAATAAGACATCGAAAGCAAACAATTTAAACCAATTTCGATTTATGGGTATAGATTACAAGTAGAAAATTTTTAATCTTGATAACTTTCACAAAACCACTTGCAAAGTTAATTGAACATTTTGAAAGATTTCCCGGGATTGGTCCAAGAACTGCCCAGAGACTAGCTCTTTATATACTAAAGCAGCCCGAAAAAACAATAATAGAATTTTCTAAAGCCTTAGTTGAGGCTCATAATAATGTTGGGTATTGTAAAAAATGTTTTAATCTTACCTCTGAAACTGAATGTGAAATTTGTTGCAATCCAGAAAGAAATGAAAAATTAATTTGCGTTGTGGCGGAGACTAAGGATTTACTTGCTCTTGAGAGGGCAAGAGAATTTAAAGGGCTTTATCACGTAATAGGGGGCTTAATATCACCGATGGATTCTGTAGGTCCAGAATTATTAGAAATAAAGAGCTTAGTTGAGAGAGTTAGCAAAAATGAAATAGAAGAGATAATTCTTGCATTAACACCAAGCGTAGAAGGAGATACAACAAGTTTATATATAGGAAAATTATTAACTCCTTTTACCAAAGTTACAAGAATTGCATATGGATTACCAATGGGAAGTGAATTGGAATATGTAGATGAGGTAACCCTTGCAAGGGCTCTTGAAGGTAGGACAAATGTAATTTAGCTAATGACTGAATTTAAATTTGATAAGAGTGAGAATTTAAAAAGATTACCTTCATGGATAAAATTTCCTATAAGTAAAGCCTCTGAATTTGAAAAAATACAGAAATTAATAAAAAGTGCAAATATTCATACGATCTGTGAAGAAGGCAGATGTCCAAATAGAGCTGAATGTTATGCCTCTGGAACAGCCACCTTCTTGTTAGGGGGGTCTATCTGTTCTAGAGCTTGCGCTTTTTGCCAAGTTAACAAAGGGAGGCCATCAGAGATAAATAATTTAGAAAGTATCAAAGTCGCTAATGCTGTAAAAATTTTAAATTTAAAATATGTCGTACTAACTTCAGTGGCTCGAGATGATTTAGCTGATCATGGAGCAATTTTATTTACCTCTACAATTGATGAAATTAGAAAAATAGATCCTAATATTAAAATTGAGGTGCTGACACCTGATTTTTGGGGAGGAGGTAAAACTCAAGAAGAGAGAGAAATTCTCCAAAAAGATAGATTACAAAAAGTATTAGAAAAAAATCCAGTTTGCTTTAATCATAATCTTGAAACTGTTCAAAGACTTCAACGAGAAGTCAGAAGAGGAGCTAATTATTTTAGTTCTATTAATTTACTTAAAGTTTCAAAAGAAATTGCACCAAATATTCAAACAAAATCTGGAATTATGCTTGGATTAGGTGAAAATCTACAAGAGATTAAAAGTACAATATTGGATTTAAAAAAAGTTAATTGTGATCAAATTACAATTGGGCAATATCTACGACCATCTCTTAATCATTTACCAGTTAGAAAATATTGGAGACCAGAAGAATTTGATCATATTAAAAATTTTTCAAAAGAAGTTGGTTTTAAGAAGGTATCATGTGGTCCTCTCATAAGAAGTAGTTATCATGCAGGTTGAATTAAACTTAATTTTTCAAATTTGACTTGTATTTTTTTTAAGATATCTTCGCATTCACCTTTCATTAAGGTACCAGCTCCACCCCAGATTAACCTTAATAAAAGATCATTTGGACTTGACCCGACATGTTTTACTATACAAAAACCAGTTTTTCTAAAGTATCTAACAAGCTTTTTGTTATAACCTTCTTGATCATAAATAGCTAATAATCTTGCGCTTTTACAACAAGTATTTTCTAATGCCCATGCCATTGTTGTAGCCCATATCAATTCTGATACGAAGGGAGGAGAATTTTTTAAAATTTTTAAGGTATCTAATTGTAAGCCTTTTTTAAAAGGAATTGTCCAACCTTTCATTTCTCCCCAAATTTTCACATAGTCATTATCTTGTTGGGCGACAACAACCCTAAAGAAATTAAGCCCTAAGGTCTCTCTTATTTGGATTTTGATTATTAAACCAAGAGATTCTGCAATTTTTTGTAATCTACTAATTTTCATTTTTAAGTTATTTAAATTACTTTTTCTTTCTTTAAAATTTGCTTTTGTCTTTCAGCAAATCTTTTCCTATCTTGTTCTGTAAACTTGTTTATGCAGTTATGACATTGAATCCCTTCAATATATTCAATCTTATTTTTATCTTTTTCTGAAACAGGCATTCCGCATGCATAACAAATTGAATAATTACCTTTTTTGAGTTGATTATCAAGAGCTACTCTTTCATCAAAAACATAACATTCACCTATATAAAGATTTTTATCTGGTTCGACTGTTTCAAGGTATTTTAGAATTCCACCTTTCAGATGAAAAACATTTTCAAAGCCTTTTCTTTTTAAAAAAGAGGTTGCTTTCTCACATCTTATACCCCCTGTACAAAACATAGCTATTTTATGCTTCTTTTTATTTTTAATGGTTTTTTCTAAATTTTTCTCAACCCATTTTGGAAATTCTCTAAAGTTATTTGTATTAGGATTAATAGCATTTTTAAATGTTCCAAGCTTCACTTCATAGTGATTCCTTGTATCAATGATTATTGTATTTTTATCCTCTATAACGTCATTCCATTCTCTCGCATCTAGGTAAGCTCCATTTTGTGATTCTGGATTTATATCCTTAATTCCAATAGTTACTATTTCTGCTTTTATTTTTACCTTTAATTTCTTAAAAATCTTTTTATCATAAAAACTGATTTTTTCATTTAAATCATTTTTTTTTGAAAATTCTTTAATGAATTCAAATAATTTATCGATGTATTCTTCAGGACCACAAATAGTACCATTAATACCCTCTTCTCCAAGAATAATCAAACCAGAAACATTATTCTTATAAGCTAATAGTTTTTCTTTGATTTCTAAAATTAAAATCTTTTCGATTTTAGTAAAACAATAAAGTGAAATAACTTTATATTTTTTTTTCATTTAGCAGCTAGTGTTCCTTGCTTAGGTTCAAAATTTTTATTGAAAGATACACCTACTTCTTTTAAAAGTTTTCTATCTGTTTCACAGGCTGGGTTTGAGGTCGTTAAAAGTTCATCTCCATAGAATATTGAGTTAGCTCCGCATTGAAAACATAAAATTTGAGCTTCTTTCGATAATTTTTCTCTTCCTGCACTTAACCTCACTTTACTCTTTGGCATGAGTATTCTTGTTGTGGCGATCATTCTTATCATCTCGATAGAGTCAACATCCTTAGATTCCTCTAGACCAGTACCTTCTATAGCTACAAGTGAATTTATAGGGACACTCTCAGGGTGCGGCTTCATATTAGAAAGTACTTGCAAAAGAGAAGCTCTATCATTATTGGATTCGCCTAACCCAATAATTCCTCCGCAACAGATATTTATTCCAGCATTTCTAACCCTTTTTAAGGTGTCTAATCTATCCTGATAAGTTCTAGTTGTAATAATATTTTGATAGTATTCAGGACTAGTATCAAGATTATGGTTATATGCAGTTAAACCAGCTTCCGCAAGTTTTAATGCTTGTGTATCGTTAAGCATTCCCGCCGTTACACATGCTTCCATTCCTAAATTTCTAACTCCCTTTACCATTTCAAGCATTGAATTAAAAGCACTACCATCTCTAATCTCTCTCCACGCCCAACCCATGCAGAATCTTTCTGCCCCCTCTTCCTTTGCTATTTTTGCCCTTTTTAAAACTGATTCCACTTCATGAAGAGGATTACTTTTTATTTGACTAGAACTATAAATAGATTGGCTACAATATGAACAATTTTCAGTACATCCTCCAGTTTTCACACTGAAAAGAGAGGCCAGTTGAACTTTATAATCGTTATATTTACGGTGCACTATCTGTGCTTTCCACATTAAATCAATAAGAGGCAAATTTAAAATAGCTAGGATTTGCTCTCTTTCCCAGTCATATCTTAAATCTTCAGTTGAATCTATATCTAGGTTGATCATCTTAAATCATCTATGATAGAAAGAACTATTTATTGATTCCTTCGATATTGATTCTATACCTCCGAAACGTCTATTTCTAGATTGATAATCAATTATTGCTTTTAAAAATTCTATTTCGTTAAATTCAGGCCATAAAACCTGAGTAATATAAATCTCAGAATAAGCTAATTGCCACAGTAAAAAATTACTTATTCTCTTTTCTCCGCTCGTTCTAATTAATAGTTCAGGATCACTAAATTCTCTCGTATATAGTTCTGATTCAAATAATTTCTCGTCAATTTCTTCAGGCTTTATTTTTCCAGATAGAGATTGCTTTGCTAATTCTTTAGCAACTTTTACTAATTCTTGTCTGCCTCCATAATTCATACATACATTCAATGTTAATTCTTTATTGTTTATAGTAATTTCTTCTGATTCGCTAATAAGTTGCTTTAGATTTTCAGGAAAAGGAGATAAATCGCCAATAAAGTTGAGTCGAATTGACTCTTTGTTAATTTCATCTAATTCTTTTTGGAGAACTTTATCAAAAAGATTTAAGAGGAAATTGACTTCCTCAATAGGTCTAGACCAATTTTCTGTAGAAAAAGCATAAACAGTTAAAACTTTAATTCCTAATTTCTTTGATAATTTTATAATATTTTTTAAAACTGTTACTCCTTTATTATGACCATGGGATCTTGGTAAACCTCTTTTTGTGCCCCATCTACCATTACCATCCATAATAATTGCAATATGTTGAGGTAGACGAAGTTTATCTATCCCATTGGTTAAATCTAAAATCTCATTAGTTTTATTTCTCAATTTCATATTTATTTTTTGAATTGACATCTCTTAATCAGATTTTTTAATTGGTTTATCAATGACAATATTGGGAATGATATCAGTTGTGACATTTTTTGGCGATATAACATTTCTATTTGTAGATGATTTAGAACTAGTTTGATTGTTTGGATTACCTATAAAATCTATTAAAAGTTCTTGTAATCTACTGCTTGTAATTGGTCTTTCGAGTTTTCCTTGATGAGCTAAAGATAATGTTCCTGTTTCTTCAGAAACAACAATACAGATGCATCTGTCGAATCTTTCAGATATTCCCAGTGCGGCCAGATGCCTTGTCCCATAACGACTTATGCCCTGCCTTGATAAAGGCAATATAACTCCAGCAGATATTATTTTATTTCCTTTTACTAAAACAGCTCCATCATGGAGAGGAGTGTCAGTAGCAAATAAATTTATCAAAAGTTCAGTAGAAAGTTGGGCTTCGATATTTATGCCAGAATAAAGGAAATCCTCAGGCCTTAGATCACTTCCGAAATCAACAACAACCAAAGCTCCTTTTCTGTTTTGTGAAAGTTTTCCTGCAGCATCTACTATTTGATTAACAGTATTGGCATTTGCTCTAAATCCTTTTGAGGGATTCCCGAGAATAACAGCAAGTCTACCTGTCCCTAATAATTCCATTAATCTTCTTAATTCACCCTGCCATAGTATTGCTAAAGATAGAGAGCATACCAGTACAACTGCATCCAATACTTTTGTAGTCAAAGGAAGATTTGCATACCTTTGAATAAACCAAGCTAGTGAAACTAAAAATAAATAACCTCTAAGGAGCCAAAGTGTCCTCTGTTCTTTGACTCTAGAAAAAAGTAATAATCCAAATCCTGACGCAAAAAAAA
>CEUG01077895.1_pt1 | contig 15546 bp, 19 predicted proteins | sample 531421 | NCBI WGS metagenome assembly CEUG01 (sample SAMEA2622901, study PRJEB7988) | marine metagenome | biome: marine biome (ENVO:00000447); feature: surface water layer (ENVO:00002042); material: "saline water (ENVO:00002010), including plankton (ENVO:xxxxxxxx)" | depth 5 m | reverse complement strand
TCATACCTTGGTTGAGGATTTAATCTACGAGATTGAAAAGCAGGATTACTCTTTTCAAAATCAGATTGTTTATCATATTCCTTTTGCAATTTCTTTGCTTTATCATCAAGATACTTCTTTGCTTTGCTTGCAGACTTCTGCTCTTCAACGTGTTCTACCTCTTCTCTCTTGAACTGAGGATGGTTGTCTAACTTCATTCCTCTTTTCTTTTCAAGTGCTTCTTTCTTTTTTCTTGACTCTTCACCTGTATTATCAGAGTATCTATTGTCATACTTTTGCTCATATACAGCAGCGTATGCTTCTGCCATCTTCCTACCTGCTGATGCCATACCACTCACTCTCTTTTTAATTTGTTTGTCCTTTACCTTTTTAATCTCAGGAGAAGGATTTTTAAAATTCATATGACCTTGAACTTCTTTTGATGCTTTAGCAACGTAACCACCTAAAGTTTTCTTACTCAACTCATCAAGATGTTCAACTTCTTCTTTAGCAGTCTTCGCTGCTTTCTTGAACGCACCTTTCTCAGGATAGTCATCACTACCTGGTTTTGCTTTCTTCTCACCAGAACCTGCTGCAATCCTTTTTCTCTTAGCGTGGATATTAGCGTAAAGACCTGGTTTCTGCTCTTGTATATGCTCTACTTCTTCTGTTTTAGCAGATGCTTCTGATGGTTTTGCTTTTATAGTTCTCTGATTATCACAACAGGGATCTACTGTTGACTCCTTTTCCTTAACAGTATCAATTTTTGGAGAAGCATCACTTGATTTCATATTAAGTGTTGCTGCGTTTGCTGTCTCTACAAAAATCTTTGCTATTTCTTTTTGTGCACTGCCAGATGTATGCAAATCGATATACTCACTAGGGTTATCGGTGTTATGATTAGCATACTCTACGACATATCTGACACGTTGTACGTCTGAAGGACTATACTTCAATAGTTTTGTCGCTGTGTTAAGGTCCATTTGATTAATTATCCTATGATATTATTTAGACTTTCGGAAGTCGCTAAATTTCTTTATGCCTTGCCCAGGAGTCATTGCCTGTACTGCTTGTCGGTAGGTATCAGTCCCTATTTTCCAGTCATTTCCTGACCCATCATCAGCAGAATGATGTTTCTCTTTTACCTCATTTAGTGAGGTCAACCAACAACGGAATCTCCATCCGTGATGGTCTTCAAATATTGCATAGTTAGTTCCACGATGAACAATCTTACCTTGAACACCAGTGTCTAGGTGCTCAACTATCGTTCCCATATCAAAAATACTTTTGCGAACGTATGCTTCTCTAAGATTTTGTAAGTCTAACTTAGGAGCGATCTGCCAGAGTTCTTTAATCTCTACGTCCTCTTTTTCTTGAATGCCCATACCTTTACGTACTGCACCCATTAGTTGTTTTGCTACTGATTCATCTTTTCCAGGAATACCTTTAGCAAAATCTTCTAGGTTTCCTTCAGCAGCGAATGCACGCATCTTAGATGCAGACATACCTTCAACACCTTCAGCATCAGGATCTCTTTGTCCACCAGATACTACCTTGAGTTCTTCAAAGTTGTATGCTTGACCATTATATTTCTGTAGGAGATCATTAAATTCTGCTACCCTATCACTACCAACAACCATTGTTACTGAACTGTAACCCTCTTCATTGATAGAAGATAATACATTGAAAATGTTTCCTTTATCAGGATCATTTTGTATTGCATTTGCGTGGTCAGGAAACATCTTCTTAAGATAGTTTATCTTCTCCGCAGGTTCCAATGGATTTTTCTTTGCATCAACAGTACGTGATGGATAAATCCTGTATTCTCCTCCTTGAGAAGACTCTGCAACTTTAGATAAAAGTTTTTCGTGACCCACAGTAGGAGGATTGAACCTTCCAAAAGTGATTGCAATGCTTCCAAGATCGTTTACTGAATCGTTACCTTGTTGTTCAGCAGCACCTTCTTCAGCACCTGCTTGTGCCTGTGCTGCTTCATCACGAGATACTGTAACCAGTCTCTCACCACCCTCTGATTTTGCTACAATCTGACCTGTGCGATCAGCATAGTAACCGTGACCAACGTGTTGAAGACCTCGTTTCGCTGCTGCTTCTCCCGCAACAGTACGTGCTTCTGATAGGAATTGCTTAAATTTCATAATACTATTTATCAACCCCAGTTCTTTTCTATATTAAAGTTAGTTTTACTAAACTCTAGTCGGTCAACTAACTTTATAGCGGAACCAGATTTAATTGCTACAAAACCTTCTGGTGCTGTAACACGATAACCATTGTCAGTTTTGATGTAAGTACCAATAGTATTTACTTTTGATAACTGACGAACAATATACATCTTACACTCAGTTAAATTCATATAAGATGCTACTGTCATATAGATTGGTCGTGCATTAGTCTTAATAAACTTTAGACCATCGAGTTGTATCTGTTTATATTTATTCTTTGTCGCTTCTGTTTTCTTAGAATCAATCTCTTTCTGCAATGCTCCCATATAAAATTTTTCAAAAGCATTAGATACATCTGCTGTACTAGAAAACTTTACACCTTTTTTGATAAAACTATTAAAGAATAATTTAAACACTTCTGATAGTAAAAACTTACCACTACCTGTCTGCCCTAGAATATCTAAGAATTGTGATGCTTGTTTTAGAGAACCCTCTGCACGGTTTGTTGCTGAGATAAACTTAGATAATGTAGGTCTATCAAATGTAGAGGCACCTGTTGCATCTGTAAAGTTAGATGAGAATACTGCTACGTCTGAACTCTTCATAGAATCTGTGTTAACACCAAATGATGCTTTCATATCTCTAACTGTTCCATTACCACCGCTATATTTTGTATGGAATACTATACCCATCTTTGCAATTCTAATTTTTTTACCCATCTCACTCTTTACAGGTACAGCGTAAGTAATAGTATTAGGTGTAAACACATAACAAGATTCTCCATTTACTTTTCTAGTAATCACATCATTATAAAAAAGTAAATCTCCTTGGACAACACCTTTGATACCTAACTTAGGTAAATATTCTAAACAAACCTTAAGTTTATCTGCTAGTTGACCTGCATAGTATGTGTCTATATCATTATTGCTTCTACAAATTTTTGGTGTTCCTTTATTAAACACTGCTTTAGTTCCAACAAAGAATTTTCCTGTGGTAGGATGCTGTCCACATACAATAGCAGGTGCACCATCCCATTTAGTAGTGATTCTTATATTAGAGTGTGGTTCTGTTAGCATAAGACCTAACTCTCTTAGGATCTTAATAGCATTTCTGCCACCGTTAGACCCATTGTTGAGTATATCGTCTTCTAAATGTTCGAGGTGAGTGTTCTTCATACTATCCTAGTTTAACATCTAATCTGATTACTGGGTTATATTGTGTGACACCTTGTAGACTGGCAGGAATCAACTCTTTAGGACCTTGAACACCCTTTCCCAGTTGCCTTGACTTTGGAAATGTACCTTGTTTCTTTTTAGAAAATCTTGGATTTACTATTGAACAAAACTCTTGTACTAATTTCTTAGTGATTGGTCTCACACCTTTTTCTGTCAGTATATGTGTTGCTATTTGTAGAGGTTTTCCTTTTAATGTCATCTTTCCTGTCATTGATTCTTCTACAAAGGCACATCTAAATTCATCATAAACTGATCCGACACCTTCCTTACCTTTAGTTCCTATAACTTCTATCAATCTTTCTTGTAGTGCTGCTGCATTTGGATTGTGTTTGACCAACGAGTCAATATCATTACTCGTCATATATTTATTTGGAAAGAATGCTTCTACATCATTAATTATCGCTTGAATATTTGCCAAAGTATTACCATCTGTACTGGAACCTTTACCTCTAGCAATTTTTTTATATATTTCAGTAAGTGCAGTTATATTAGTTTCTATCATTGAACTACTAAGTTGAAACGAATCTCCATATTTCATAGAGCATTGAAATAACTTACCGTTCTTATAAAAAACTATATCAGATTTACTTCCCGAACCCATCTTTTCAAAAGAAGCATAAAATTTTAAACTTTCATTAGTGGATAAGGTCTTTGCAAGTTTATCTACTACTTTTACAGAGTCTTTTTGTACTGTACTGTTTGCTTTATTCCAATTTGTTGCAGCGTCTTCTTTAGTTGTTAGTTGTTTACTAGACAAAACTTCTGGATTACTAAGACGACTATATGCAGTGTGCAATACACACCATTCAAACTGGGTTCCTTGATCTTGTGCCATCGACCTTTTCTACTATTTAGAACGTACCTTGTTTTTTATATAAATTCATAGCAAAACAACGTCTTCCTGCTGACGTAACTGGCACTTCGTGTTGCATCTTTGCATCAAATATTAATAGTTGTCTTGCTGACACATAGTATGGATTACGTCCGTCAAACAATATAGGTGATGCACCATCATCTATTTTTAAATATCCAACAGCAGCAAAATCAGCAGGAAAATGACAATGTGGTTTCACATAGTTTCCCTGCTGATAATCTGCACCCCATATATCTTTAGCATAATATTCTACATCTGTGGTTCCATCATTCAATCCACCATAAACTCTACCACCTGCGTTATATACTAGATTAGCAATCATTTTACAACATAAAGTGACATACGATTCGCACTTAGGCATCTTCATATCCCAATCAGTTTGACGTGCTACAACATTAGATGCTTCTGGTGATGGTTTATCTAACTTCAACCAATCATCAATAACAATGTTTGCTTCTTCAATACATTCATCTGGTAGTATAAACTCGAATACGGGTTGTCCACTACCAACATAAACTGTCATCTTAGTTCATTAACTTTATCTACTATTTTATCTATAATGTCAATATCTATTCCTAGAAATGGTGGTATGATACCTAGTAAACGAAGTGTACCATCTAAAAATAATGCTAGACAAGTAAATCCTAGTATCATACTTATAACAGTAGCATCTCTATTGTGCTTACGCATTGATGCTTCATCAATACGTTTTGCTTCGTCTAAAGTTTTTTGTAATAATAGTTCAACCTCTTGCTTAGTATAAAAACTTCCAACATACGGAAGTTTTACTAAAGGTTTTATGTCTGAGAATGGAAAATTAGTCATTTCCTTTTCCTGTGGTAATTTATCTGTCACCTTCCTTACGCTTTTCTGAACGTTCTATAGAAAACTCTCCCTCTGGATAGCGAGATGCAAGTTTCACTGTATTACGGAAGATTACCTCTGCAAGACGCTCATCCAATGCCATCGCTGCTTGTGCAGCATACCACATCACGTCTCCGAGTTCTGTAACAAGGTGGTCTTTGACATCATCGTTCCAAGGTTTACCTTGAAATTTGATTTTCTTGACAAGTTCCATAAACTCTCCCGCCTCAGCAAGCATTCCAGACGCTGCGGTGTCGAGTCTTTCTATTTTACACCCTTCTTTATGTAGTTCCTCATATCTTTCTATGAGAGATTCATAACTCTTACTTGCATCAGATGTTACCAAATCAACGAACTCTGTGTACTTATCAAGATCAATATCAAATTTTTCTTGTTTTGGACGATCCTTTAATTTTTTAGCAGCAGGTGTGGAGAACCCCTTAAAATTTTGGGGCATTGGATCTGGTGTAGAAGTCATACTTTAAAATCTTGAAATAATGTTGGTTGAATTTTAGGTGTTTCCTCACCGTTGTGACCAGGATCTATAATATTTTCCTGTTGATCACAATCATACAGTCTCATCTTCCCTCTGTCAATACCCACAACAAATCTTTTGTTCATTGTTGGATCATTGTATCTATTCTTCAACTGCTTGATCATTATTTGACCGTTTGCTTCCAAGTCTTCACTAGAAATAAGAGCAAACATAAAGTCAGCAGTTGCAGGGAGACCAAAAGATTCAGAAGTGTCTGTAAGTTCCACATCTGAATTCCCGTAACCTGATCTAGTAGTTTGAGTAGCACTAATGATAGGAAGGTTGCACTCAGCAGCAAGACCACGGAGTTCTTCAGCGATTGCTTTAACATAAGTGTAAGAGTTAACTATTGCCCCTTTATATCTAGCAGACGCACAGATGTTTAAGTAATCTACAAACACTACGTCAGGAGTAAACGATTTTTTAATTGCCAACTCTTGTAGTAGAGATTTGAAATGACCTACGTGTGCTGCTGCTGTTGGATATTCTTTTACAATAAGACGACCTTGAGTTTTTTCTGCAACCTTTGTCATCTTATTATCGTACATAACTTTAGGCAATGTTTCTAGTTGTTGTACGTTTATATTTAATAAGTTTGCGTCAATACGTTCAGCAATCTTTTCTTCTGCCATTTCACAGGTAATGTATAGAACATTATATCCTTGCATTAGATGTGATGCAGCAGTGTGGCACATAAACAATGACTTACCAACACCAGTTCCTGCCAGTGCGATATTCAGTGTCTTCTTACCTAGACCACCCTTTGTGATCTTATTCAACATAGAAATATCAAAAGGAATCTTCTCTTCTTTTCTATGATAGAAATCAAATCTTTCATCAGCATCGTCAATATAATCGTGCCCAACAGAATTATCAAAACTTACAGCAAGTGCATCTGTTAGTAGTGATGGTATAGCATCTCTACTTGCTTTCTTTTCACCATCTGCAATTTGTATTGATTCTAGTAAAGCATTATATATTGCACGATCACGACACCATTTCTCAGTAGTGTCTACTAACCATTTAAGATCGTGTGGTTCTTCTTTAAAAAAACTTACTGTATCTTCTATAGTTTTAGATTGATCACCAGTAAGATCTCTACGAGTTTCAAGTTCAATATGTAATGCTTCCTTTGTTGGAATGCCATCATACTGTGTGAAATACTTTGAGGTTTCTTCAAAGATTATTTTGTTATTATTATCCTCAAAATATTCTCCCTTTATATGAGGTAATACTCTACGAGTAAATTTCTCATTAAAGAATATTGATGATAAAATTAGAGTTTCAAGATTAGACATAATGTGTGTAAGAACTCACGATGAATTTGTCATCAGATATAGTACGTTTACCCTCGTGAGGGAATAACCAAAGTGGAGGAAACATAATTAGTCTACCTGCTTTTGGTTTTATTGTGGGACCATTTTCAAAAACAGTTTCACCACCTTCACTAATATCATTTAGATACCAGAACATTGATAAAAATCTACGAGCAGATTGGTGATCTCCAACATCAACGTGTTTGTCGAAACGATCATCTGATCCTGCTCTGTATCTCTTAACTCTGAATTGTTCTAATGCAGACTTCATAGGAAAATATGCTCTGCAACCTACGTCCTCCATATATTTTTGGACATAGTGATGTGAAGATTCAATCAAAGCATTTTGTATCAATCCCCACTCAGACCAAGGAGAGATATTGAGACTCTTCTCATTATCATCTATTGACTGAGTAATATTGAATTGATGAAATGTTGGTAAACCTTTATGATCTACCTCTTCGTGAACCTGACCACCAAACAATCTAATAATGTTTTTACAAACGCTATCAGATAATGTGTAGTCGTAGATTTGTATGTAATCTCTTAATTCCACTAACCGTATGCAAATTCTTTTTGTGCTGCTTCATCCAATGCTTCCATTATTTCGGTCGTGAAATACTTGTCAGGATTGGCAAGAATAGCAGAAGGAAAAACGGAAGATTCACCAACAACAACCCTATTCCCCCTCCGTTGGAAGACTCCATACTTCTCACCCAACTCCAGTAGTCCATAATACCTGTCGAGTCCACGTTCGTCATAGAAAAGACGAGTAGTAATTTTAGCATTCTCCTTTGTAAACCTAGATTTTTTTGTCTCACATCTAATGATGTTTCCGATCACTTCTTTACCATCTTTCTCTTTAGACTTAGCAAGATAGATGATAGTCGATGCTGCATACTTAAGACCAGAACCACCGCCCATTTCTTTTGTAGGTACATATGCACCCACTACATCATATGTATGATTTGTTACAATCATAGGTATGTTCGCTTTACCCAACTTCAAAGTAAGGACACGGAAGATTGCCTTAACAACTTGTGCACGAGTCATATCTCGTGTGTCTTTACCTGCTGATGAGTCTTCTACTTCTTTTGAAGTAGATAACATACCAAGAGAATCAAGAACAAACATTAATGGTTTGCGTTCTGTTTCTGGTTGCTCAAGATACTTGTCAACAATCCTTAGTGATTGTGTTCTAAATTCTTGAACTGTAGTAACAGGAACTAAGACCATACGATCTGAAGGAATATTCCTAGTCTCGATCATATCTTTAGATAATGCAGACTCAGATTCAAAATAAATGCAACCTGCGTCTGGATTACTTTCAAGAAAACTTTTTACCATACTAAGGGTAAAGAAAGTTTTACCTGTACTACTCTCACCTGCAATAGCGGTGATTTTATTAGAGGGAATTCCACCTTTAATACTACCACTTACTAGGGCATTAAAGATGTAACTACCTGTATCTACAAAAGACGCAACATCTCCTGCTGATACTCCATCTGACACTACACCTGCATACTCGTTTCCGATGTCGCTGATGATGTCTTTAAAAAATGCTGATGTCATACAAAAAGGTCTTCTAAGGTAGCGATTTTTTCTGCCTTCCAGTTGATAGTGTCCATAATAACCTGTAAAGGATCAAGAAAACTCTTCTGGAATTGTAGATCAAAATCTATGTATTTGTCAAGTCCAAACTCTTTAGGTAATGTTTGGAAAAATGAGATTACGTTCTCGTTTATCTTGTTGGGTCGTCTAAGATAAAGAAACTTTACTTTCTCTCCCTCTTGTATGAGAGGATACTTGTGAGTTATCTTTGTTTTCTTAGCGTGGAAATTATATAGTAACGCACCACGAACGTGTATGGGTGTACCCTTACTATAGATTGTAGCAGGATTAGAAAATTTGCCAACCCCATTACATCCACGAGGGAATGCAATATCTTCGGGTGGCATACTCTCAAATTTCTTTCTAAAGTTTCCTACAAATTCTTGCACATCAGATTCTGTGCCATTCATAATAACCTTTAGTGCATCTTTAATTGCTGTCCTACAAGCAGCAGGTGTAGATGACTTAACTGCTTCGATACCCATCATCTTTAGTTTAGGTTCAGCGTATTGAACACCTTCACTATTCCATACATTGAGGATGTATCTTTTCTTAGCAGTCCAGATGCCTTTGTTAGCGATGTTCTCTCGCTTCATAAACATCTTTTGATCGTATGCGTTTACAGTGGTTGCCAACGCTTCATAAGAATTCTGAATATACTTTTCAAATTCCACATCACACACCTTTTCAAGGAACCTAAGAATGCTCTTATCGCTTTTCTCTCTGCCCTTGAATACAGTTTCAACCAGAGAACCCAGATTAAGATAAATGGAATCGGTATCAGAAGCAATAACATAATCAACCTCCTTTGTTTTTAAAATTTTGTTTATGTAAGAGTTCATTTTGTTTTCTATCCAACGGATAGATAACTGTCCAGACAATGTAATTGCTTCGGCATTAGCAATGTTGAAGTATCGGAAGTATTGATTTCCGATAGCACCATAAGCACTATTAAGTTGAATCTTACGTGCCATCTGGATATTGTTGAAAGCAGATATGTCTGCTTGTAATGCTTCATTACCTGTCTTTTCATATTCAGACTTAGCGATAAGCATTTTCTTTTTATAGATCTTACGTTCATCGTAGATCTTCTGCATCATCTGAGGTAAAAACCCGTGGATGTCTTTTCTATATTGTGCACCATTAGCAGCAACACAATACTCACTATCAATATTAATTTCACCATCTAAGATTTTGTCCACTGAGATACTTGGGTATCTAGTGGGAACCAAAGTCTCTGGTGAAATGTTATATTCCATAATGAGATGAGGGTACAGAGAGTTAAGGTCGAAACTAACCACCCAATCGTATAACCCAGGTATAGGTTCCTTAACGTACGCACCTGCATACTTGTCATTCTTTTCACTTTCTTGACGAGGTGGAACACAGATCTTTCTCTCCTTAAGATAGTTGTATATAAGAGTATCCCAAGTACGAACCTGAGAGTACACATCTTCAAAGTTTACTTTAGCATCATATGCCATAGTTACTGCTAGTTCAAGAAGTTTCATCTTCTTCTCTAGTCTGTCAACTAGATCAACGTCTTTGATGTTGTACTCTACAAACTTCTGCCAATGTTCTGTATAAAAATCTTTAAAGTTTTCATACTCACTATGATCTAGTTTACCTTCACCAAGTTCTACTGTAGCAATATGTTCTAAACGATAAGACTCTTGATTAGTATATGTAAACTTTCTATAGAGATCAAGATAGTCTAAGATACTAACACCTAGTATATCGTAAGCAAGATTTCTACGTCCTTGGATGTAGACTTCTCTCATATTAACTTTATTCCAAGGTGACAATGACTTCTGCCACTTATCTCCTAGGACACGTTCTAAACGACGACAGATGTAAGGTATATCATACAAGTTGCAATTCCAACCAGTAATAATATCAGGTGTATTTTCACACCACCACTTATGAAAGTCAGCAAGCATTTCTTGTTCTGTCCAGAACACACGATACTCTGACTCTACATTTGCTTCACGAGTTCCCCAAGTAATAAACTTACCAGTTGCAAGATTTTTGATTGTTATACAAAGCATCTCTTCCTGTGCTGCTTGTACATCAGGGAATCCATTCTCACAGGCAACCTCAATATCAATAGTATAGATCTTCATATGATCCATATTGAATCTTAATTGACCTGGATATTTGTCAGAGATCCATTGATAAACAAAACGTTCATAACCGTGAACCTCAAAGTTTTGAACGTCCTTATACTTCTCAATAAATTCTCTTGCACGTCTAGCACCATCCTGTACAACAGGTGACATTGGTTCACCTTTTAACGTTTTCCATTTACCTTTGGCAGAGGGAACAAATAATACTGGTTTGATAATCTCTTTGAACGATACTGGTTCACCATTCTCATACCCTCTACAGAGGATAGAGTCGCCCAGTAGAGTTACGTTAGAGTATATTTTGCTCACAATGCTTTTTTGTAATTAGTTATTGTATCTTTTGATGGATCTACTATAGTCATAATATTATCAGATGTCAAGAAACAATCTCTCTGTTCTGTATGCAATGGAAATGCTGTAAACTTATCGCCATCTATTTTCATACAACCTGTTATAAGATAAGATGGTTCTTCATCTAATTCTGTGACCTCTCCGATCAAGTAATTAAGATTTCTTAGTATCACCAGTTTGATTGGTGCCATTGTTTACCTCTGATAATTTTACCCATTTGGATTCTACCTCTGGGTGTGGATTGTAAATTGTTTGAACCTGACTTAACTGTACTAGGCAACGTTTGTCTGCTGACATAGGTATCCAAGGAAACAGTTGTAGATTTAGATCATTGATCTTCTGTGGTTCATCAGTAGTGCCTTCTTCAAAAAGCATTTCTGCTGTTGCTTCTATTATAACCTGATATGGGTTAGTTAGAAAGTATCCAATAGGAGCATACACTTCTTTGTTTGGGTATGCTTCTTGAACATCAGCGATTATATCTTCCCCGTTGGCGACTCTTACGATCTTGACGGTCATACTCTTTCTCCATAAGTTGTTGGTAAACACCTTTGACCATTTCGCCAAAGGCACGACGTGATGAAATATTTCTTTCGTCTGCTAAGAGACGAACGTAGTAAAGAAAATCCTCGACATCTTGAGTAGGGATGTCCATATTGACATTCTCTTTCTCTTTAATGTGCCGAGGTGTACAATTCACATAGTAGTGCATAAATTTAGTTGAATAAAAAAGAGACCCTATGGGCGGGTCTCTTCAGTTGTATAGTTATGTATAAAGGTTTAGAAAGTGTATCTAAGTCCTGCCTTTCCAGACCAATCTACATCGTCCACGTTAGTAGCACCATAGATCTCACCATAGACACCAACGTTTTCGTTGATACCTTTAGATCCACCTAAGTAACCTGCAAGTTCTACATCACCGAACTCATCAGCAGTTTCTGTGTGAGTCACTTTAGGACCACCAGATGCGTACCAATTAATTCCGTTAGGTGTTGTTCCTTCGTATCCAACTTGGAATTCCCAAGTTCCTGATGAATATGCTCCGTCTGGATATGAACCATTCGCTTCTACATTAACGTAAGGACCTGCAAACGCAGCACCAGAGAATAGAAGAGGAGTTGCAGCAAGTGCTGCGATTGTTTTTTTGATCATTGTTTTGTTATTTTCTCGCAAGGAAAGACCCTGCGGATGTAAATTCTTTCGACTAAGAATTTTGCATTCGACACAGGGTTACGATCTTTCGAGTCCTTTGTTCAAGCATATTATATAGTATATCTTAATACGCTCACATTGTCAAGCGTTTTGGAATTAAGATATATCGAAGACCTTTCTCTTCTGATGTTCTGGTACAATTTTGTTCAAACTTATTGATAGAAGACCGTTCTTGTATTGAACTTCTCCGATCTCTACATCATCAGCGAGGTTAAAAGTCTGGGTAAAGTCTCTGGATGCTAGTCCACGGTGCACGTGTGTACGTGGTTCTTCATCGTCTTTACTTTTTTTAGATGCAATAGTTAGAACGTTCTGTTCTGTAGATACTTCTATGTCATCTTTATCCCATCCTGCAAGTGCCATCTCAATCTCCCAATTTTCTTCTGAGTTTTTGATGATGTTATATGGTGGATAGGATCTGTTATTTCCGTTTGTGACATCCAATCTCCTGAGAGTTGGTCCTAATCCGATGCTTGTTTTCTCTATAGCATCCATTAGAAAGTCAAGGTCATTTGCTGTGTACCTAGATAGCGTACCCATAATAGTTCTCCTTTTTAAGCGAGTGTGAATAGTGTCCCTTGTAAGGCGACAATACTATTTAACACTATATGTATTGCTACGACTAGGAGGATAACCACAAGTAAATATACGGGTCTTACGAAACGATTTGTTTGTCTAAATAGAGCCAGTATAGTCTCTAAAACTAAAGACAATGAAGAAACTCGCTTTCGTAGTTGTTATGGGAATATTGGGTGCACCTCTATCAGCGAGGGCAGATTTAACACATAAAATTCAATCTAGTATCCAGTTAAATGTGAATGCAGCAGCGACTCAAGTAAGTCGTACGCCAAACGTTTATAGTGTGTCTGGTAATAATGTAACAACAACTGGTACAGACTCCAATGGTTCGTCATACAACACCATAGGTTCTATGACAATCACTTCATCCACAGGGGTCGGAGCAATTCCTACTATAGGTGCAGTTCAAGCAACAGCAGGGGAAAGTTTCAGCTTTACACAATCTTGGAATCAAGGTGATGCCATATCAACAACGTTGACTACAGGTGCTGTATCAGCATTCGGTAATCAGACATCCACAGCAGCAGGTACAAAAGATACTTTAGCAGGATCTGTTGATTCATCTGGTACGATTTCACTAACAGCAGGTGGAGCAGGTACAGGTGCTGTAGGACAATTCACAACTGAATTAACCATCCAATAAGTAACTATATAATAATGAAGCGTGTATGGTACATATGTGGCATTGCAACGTTGACTATGGGCGTAAACCCAGTCATAGCAGTGCCTGTGGTGCCAAATTTTTCTCAGGGTAGTATGACTTCCCACACGGAAACGACTTCGACCGTGACGGAGACCATAAATTCAATGGACTACGCTACTGGTTGGCAATATTCGGTTAGTGGTACAAATGTATCACAAGATGGGCAATCATTATCACCCCTTACAGGGAATGGTTCATCTAATACTATTAATGGAGTGACTTCGCAATGGCAAAACTTAGACCACACAAACAAACCAAACTACACGATAACAAATCCAGGATCAGCGTTTCAATTTACGGAGACGTATCGTGCCCCAGGTCTAATAAATCACACAATCATACAACGCGAAACAACGGTAACAAGCGTCACCGACACACAATCAATTTTTCAACAATAAGTAAACTATGTCTATCTGTCCTGAGTGTAATCATAACTGCCCCTGTGAGTGCAGAGACTGTAGGGGGTGTAAGTGCAACCGCATCTCCAATCGCAAATTCCAGTGGGTCAGTGACCAATCAAGCTATACAGGTTTTGCAGGGTCCATATATAACTAATACTTATGGAAATGGCATACAATGTCAAGGTCCAACGTTAAACTTCACACCATATGTAACAGGAAGTACATCTATACAACGTCCTTATGAGGGTGAGTGGTTTGATAACGTATATGATATGCGTGACTTACTTGGTTCTACAGATGCTAATGGTAATGCCACAGGAGATGGTGCACCTGACAATCCAGGATCTGTATTATATCAAGTTCCAGTAAGAACAGGTCAGAAAGATAATCATTCATTGTCCATAGGTTTTAGTGCAACGTGGTCTAAACCATTAGATAAGAAACTACAACAACTCTGTAAAGACGCTGCAACAACTCAGATAGCATATTCACAACAACTTACCGCTAACAAAAGATTAGATTTCGAGATCGCGAGATTAAAAAATTGTGGTGAATTGATGAAGGCAGGAATAATGTTCCATAAAAATTCACCATACTATGCTGTATGTGCTGACGTGGTTCTAGTGAACCCTCCTGGAGTTCTTCCAGATCACACTCATACAATACCTAGTAATGATGCTTCGTTATTAAAAGAAATATCTATAGGTAATAATTAATTTTTCTTATTATGATTTAAAGGACGTTTGTAGGGAGGTAGTCCTTTCTTTGCACGATAGTTATTAGTCTGTATCTCATTAGCAGATAGTTTAGGAGGTTCTTTACCAAGTGCCTTCTGAACTTTTTTTATTATCTGTTTAACGACTGGTTTAACTATTCTTAGTAATAAAGGAGTTGCAGCAGCAGATGCTGTAGCAACAACTGCTATTGATGCTGTTACACTTACTTGATTTGTAGATGGTAAATATTTTTCAACAACAGTAGTGTCCTCATACAATACCACACAGGTAGTTCCTTGTATCTCGTGACCTATAACTCTTTCTTCTCCATTCTGAGTTAAGTCACCTACTCTAGGTTGATTGGGTGCAGGACATTCTATTTCTTTTTCTATAGGAGGTATCTCTGGTGGTTTTATCTCTGGTGTATCTATTTCTGGAGGTGGTGCTACCTTTGGAACCACAGTCTCCTGTTCAAAAACTAATTCATCTTCTCTATAATCTATAGTCTCAAAAGCAGGTACTCCTGCATCACAATATACGATGGTTTTATCAGGATCATCCTCAGTGAGATTTTTATTTTTTTGATTATTGAGTTCGTGTGCTTCAACGCAACCTGGAACATTTACAACAGGAGATCCTATGTCAACTGTTACAGGAACGGTAGGTCCAAATGACCACGCGGGTTTTCCAACCCACGGTGGTACATTTACAGGATTGGTGTTTGGTATGAAAGGATCCGAAATAATAATATTTGGGATTTCTTCCATTATAATCCTAAGTTAGGTACAACAGGTCCTGTTGTATCTGGTATAGCATTAGTAATACCTCCACCTAGACTAGGCATTACAGATTTCATTATATTGC
>CEUG01106220.1_pt1 | contig 15649 bp, 8 predicted proteins | sample 531421 | NCBI WGS metagenome assembly CEUG01 (sample SAMEA2622901, study PRJEB7988) | marine metagenome | biome: marine biome (ENVO:00000447); feature: surface water layer (ENVO:00002042); material: "saline water (ENVO:00002010), including plankton (ENVO:xxxxxxxx)" | depth 5 m | reverse complement strand
TTGCGCACATTGATCACAAGCTTGAGCCCCCGCCTCTCAGCGTCCAAGACGTTCTTGGGTCGCATCTCGCTTTCTTACGGATTCGGCGTCAACTTCAACTTCTACTTGCAAGACAGTGGTGTGTACAACCCCGACCTCGCAGGTATCCCAGGCGTCAACAATCGCTGGGGAATGAACCACTCATTTGGCTTGGGTGTTGCGATCTTGCCAAACCTGCGTGTGAGCTTTGGATTGAGCATCGGCGTAGGCTACTCATTTGCTGACAACTACACAGCAGTCGACGGTCCACAGGTCTTCGGTGCAGAGAACCTGACCCCTGCGGATCTCGCATCCTTCCCCATCAACGAAGGAAACTCATACGGAATTGGCTTTACATTGAGCTACGCTATCAACCGACACATCGGCTTGAGCCTCGGTTACAGCAACGGCGGTCGCCAATTCGAATGGCAATTCGATTCCCAAGGAAACAGACACTTTGTTTTACGTAACCCGTTTAAACTCGAAAATGGCTCATTTAACTTCGGTATTCGCGGAAGTATCTAGAGTCGACAGCTCTCAGGAGGACAAAAAGAACATTGGAACGTAGAAGACCCATCGATGTATTGGCGAAGGTCATAAGGACTTTCGATTGGCAGTCGTGAAGGAGGAACTGGAGATGAGAAGACACCTCACCGTGGTGTTGCTCACACTAGCAAGCATGTTCCTGTCCAGCATAGTCGTAACAGGCTGTGCTTACAGGCGAGCAGACCGCAGTCTTGTTCAGCCGCTTGCGTTGAGCAAAAAGCAATTTAAAGGTGAATGGTACTACATGAAGACGGTCTACGAAGCACCCTTTGAGTCAGGGTTCTTCAACGGCCAGGGCGGTTGGCCACTTGGTGCCAAGATCCGTTGGGAGATCACAGAGCGTTACCTGTACGCATTTAACGCTTCCCCCAACGTCCGTAACACTGATAGCGAATTGACTCCATTGGCAGCATGGCCAATCACAAGTCACTTCGATATCAAGCCCGCCATCAACTATATGACAGGCGAGCCCTCGAACGTGATCATCGAGGAGCGACGTGATGGTCTTCCCTGGTATCAGCGTAAGTACATGCGCGTTATGTGGGAAAGACAATCATTGTCCGACTGGACAGACATCTTCCAGACATACTACAAATGGATGGGTGTTGTTCGCGTTGAGCCCGCAAACTACGTTGCACCACAGAAGGTGGAGATGTCTTCAGACTACATGACTTTTGTGTCTGATGACCTGATCACCAAGATCTACGACAGCTACTACAACATGGTGATCAAAGAGATCCCCATGTCATCGTATCGTGTTCGTACTCGCCACGCCTTCAGAAAGGTCAAAACATCCACGTACTCCCCCAAAGAGTACAACGATGCCATGTTTGCGAAGTTTGGTAACTTCCGTACGACTGTCGTCCGATACAACCAACAACGTGGTATCGTCGACTGGAGTTACAAGTTCTACGCAAGTCGCCACAACGTCGCGACCCAAGAAGAGCTCGACAAATACGCAGCCGACAACACGCCAGAAGATCAGCAAAAACCCAAGCAGGTCGTCTACTACCTCTCCCCAGACTTCCCCGAGGAGTTGATGGAAGGTGTGCGTAAGGTCGAGAAGGGTTGGAACGAAGCATTCCAACACGCGCTGCAGCGTAAAGACCAGGTCTTCGAGATCCGTTGTAACGGATACAAGATGATGGACGGAAAAGCTGAGTGTGACGCAGCCAAAACAGGTATTCGTCGCGACCTTGGTGATCTCCGCTACAACTTCATCTGGTGGGTTAATCCTCCACAAGCAGGTGGTCTTCTCGGTTATGGTCCCAGCCTCGCGGACCCAGATACTGGTGAGATCGTTCACGGCTCCGCTTACATCTACGGTGCTCCCCTCCGTCAGATCGTCGACTCCTACATGGTCCTCTACGATATGACAACAGGCCGTTATAAGAGTGAAGACATCCAAAACGGTGTCGAATACCTCAACGCAGCCTTTAACCTGAACAACAACTTGCCCCTCGCGTTGCCCAATGGCTCCACGCAGAAGGCTATCAACCCCACAGTGACAGGACCCAAAGTCCGCACACTGAATACACCCGCGAAAATCCTCACGCGCATCAAAAGCCCTGGGTACTTGCAACGTATGCTGCAAGTGAAAAAAATCGATCAGGCTTCCATCACTGCAAGCCTCTCTATGATCGACAACCACCCACTCGCAAAACAAACATTGATGCACGATGAGATGGTACAGCTCGCATTCCCAGGTCTCGACCCTTCAGCAGTCCTGACGAACTCAGATGCGAAGGTCCAAGAGATCCTCAACCGCTACCACCCCGTCGAGATGTTGAAGCCACACCGTCTGCGTGACATGCTCAACACCTTCCTCGCGCCATCCAAAATGAACATGTACATGGCCGACTACTACGACGATGTAGCGCTGCAATCGTTCTTCAAGTACCACATCCAAAAGAAAACGCCTCGCAACGAATTGCGTAAGCGTATCATGGAGTTCTTGTTTGTCTCTGTCACCGCTCACGAATGTGGTCACACGCTCAGTTTGACACACAACTTCAAAGGCTCAACTGACGAGTACAACTACCACGACTCCTACCACGATCTCGCGAAAGACGGAAAAGTCAAATGTCAGGACGACGACAAATGTCCTCCCGACATGAAAGTTCCCGCTTCAACGAGCAAAGAAGACATCACAGCAGTCCAACGTTTCTACCGAAACGCTTCTATCATGGACTACGCTGGCGAATACTATGACGACACACTCGGTGTAGGTAAAACTGACAAAGCAGCGATCGCATTCATCTACGGTGGATTGGTCGAAAAAGCAGTCAGTGATCCTCGCGAGCAAGGTGAGTTGATCAAATGGAGCGTCGAGGTTGAGCGTAAAAACCAAAACCCCAACGATCCCCTGAAACTCCGTCCCTTCCGATTCTGCTCTGACTACCGCGTCGGCCAGGATCCCCTGTGTCAACGTTGGGACTCCGGTCCAGGCGCAGTCGATATCGTCCAACGTATCATCAAAAGTTACGATCGTACTTACCCACTTCGTTACTTCCGTCGTGGACGTCGTAGCTACAGCATGAACGCTGCGTTCTACCGCAACTTCTTCGGGTTCCAACATATCGCGAGTATTTACCAAGACTGGACATACCGCGTTATCACACAACCCGGTTACAAGAAGACCAAGGACTTCGAAGATAAACTCCAGGCGATCCAAACAGGTTTCCAATTCTTCACAAGAATTTTGACCACACCACGTGTTGGACAGCACGAGTTTGACAAGATCTCCCAAACATGGCAGCTCAGCGCGACAAGTGAAGACATTCACCGCGTCAAAGTGGACATCCCAGTGGGTGTTGCACGCTACATGTTTAGTACCGTCCAAGACGGTTACTACGGAATCTTCCGTCTCCGACGTTCAGGTTCATTGTATGACAAATTGTTGTCCCTCATGTCGATGTCGATTCGCTCTTGGGGTTACTACAACAACGACGTCAACTGGATTTATACCAACTTCTACGATCTGTTTACAGAAGATACAACAGAGCTGTTCCAACAAGGTATCTCCAGTGTTTGGAAGCCAGACAGTCCACTGTTGTTTAAAATGGAAGTGGAAGAAAACGGCAAGAAGATCCAAGCGCCCATCGAACCAGGTTGGCACCCCTTCTTGCAGTACAACAGTATGATTTACGGACTCGCGTTGCTCAACAACCAACTGTCTGATCGTACATTCCAAAACTTCATGCGCGTTGGTATTGAAGGTAGCGGTAAATCCTGGACACCACCAGGCTCCAAAACTGTCACCTGTCCTGACATCAACAGCGTCACCAAACACTACAGTTGCAAATCCGCTCCCGTACTCTGTTTCATGAACGCACAAAAGACACGTACCTACTTCGGTGTTCAAACAGAAGCAAACAACAGCGTCTCTTGGCAGCTCGTCAAGCGTGGCTGTGAGCTTGCTGAAGAAGTCGAGTTGTTGCGTAATAATACAGCGAACGTCGAGCGTTCGGACATCGAACGTAAAGAGAATGAGCTTCGTCTGCTTGAGACCGTACTCACCTACATGCAGTACTACGTCTCGATCTATGGCGGTTGATCATGAGAAACAGAATACAAATCCTCTTCGGACGGAAGGAGTATAAAATGGCTACCCACCGAAAAAAGTTGTCCCTGGTGCTCCTATTTTTGGGCGCACTAGTACTTGGGGCTTCAGTGGGAACAGGCTGTGCCATTCAGCGAGGTGAACGCAGTGTCGTTCAACCTCTCGCGCTGAGCAAGACCCAATTTCAGGGTGAATGGTACTACCAAAAAACAATCACTGAAGCGCCATATGACGCACCTGGCGTATTTATCGGATCGACCTCCACTGGTTACAAGATCCGTTGGGAAATCACAGAGCGTTATCTTTACGCTTTCACCACACAACCAAACGTCCGTAACGCGGACTCCACAGTTGCACCAGTCGCGGCGTGGCCCATCATCGGTCACTTTACGATCCGCCACCGTATCAACTACTCCACAGGACAGCCCTCAAACGTTGTCTCTGAGGACTACATTGATAAGCCCTGGTATCAACGCCCACACTTCCGCGTTGCTTGGGAACGTTCCTTCATCACAGACTTCTCTAGTTCCTTCTGGATCTACAGAATGTTCGGATATGTCGTAGGCGAAAGACCCGTCAACGTACGTCCCGAAAAAGTCCGCATGTTGAAAGACTACATGGACTTTGTCACAGAAGAAGTCATCAGCCCAGGCGTCGGCGCACTCATTGGAAAACTCAACACTTCCATGCCAGTGTCCGCATACCGCATCAAGTACCGTCACTCGTTCCGCAAGGTTGGTAAGTCCACCTACACACCACAACCCATGAGCGACGATCAATTTGAAAAATTCGGATTCTTCCGTACAGCGATCATCAACAACCACATCGACCGTGGTCTCGTTGACTGGAGCTACCAGTACTATGCAAACCGACATAACGTCGCGACACAAGCAGAGCTGGATAAGTACGAAGCCGACAAAACTCCTGAAGCAGATCGCAAACCCAAGCAGATCGTCTACTACCTCTCACCGGACTTTCCCGAGAAGTACAAAGACACTGCTCACCTGATCATGGAAGACTGGAACAAAGCGTTCCAAAACGCGCTGGGTCGTAAAGATCAAGTCGTCGTCCTCCACGAAAATGACTTCGGTCTGCCTGAAGGACAAAAGCGCGAAATCGGTGATATCCGATACAAGTTCCTCTACTGGGTCGCGAAACCCATCTCCATGGGACTGCTCGGATATGGACCTAGCTTCGCAGACTACGACACTGGTGAGATCATCTCCAGCGCCGCGTACGTCTACGGTGCAGTCGTCGACCGCGTCGTCAACCGCTTCATGCTTTACTACGATATGGTCAAAGGAACCTATACCGACGAAGAACTTCGTAACGGTAAAGATTACCTCGACATCATCAACAACTTCGGCAACAGCACAAACGGAACAAGCCAACCTCTGACCGCCAAAAATGGCGTGAAGATTATGCCCCCTGCATACAAAGGCTTTGACATCCAAAAAGCTCACAACTACGTGCACACTGCTGAATTTAAGCACAAAACACAGCTGCTTAAGAAATTGGACCGCACCGCGATCCAAGCGCGTATGTCAATGCTCGACAACAAACCCCACCTTCAGTGGGCGATGATGAGCGATGACATGTTGCGTGGCCTGTTCCCACAAACAGAGCCCGCTGCACTTCGCCAATCAAACAGCGACACAGCGCGTAACATCCTTGAGTCCTACTTCAACCCTGCAAAATTGACTCGCATCACGGGTCTTCGCAAGTTGATGAATGACGCAGATGAGTTCTCCAAGCACAACGCAATGCTCGCTAACTACGTTGACCCTGCGTTGCAAAAGTTTGTCGTCGCCAACAAAAACCTCAGCCGCTCCGAGCTCGCTGATAAGATGGCACGCATGATCTTCCGTGGTACAGAAGCACACGAGATCGGTCACACACTTGGTCTTCGCCATAACTTCTCCGCTTCCGCTGATGAGCCAAACTACTTCCCCGAGTACTTTGAGCTTCAGAAAAAGCAAGGTGGAAATACTCCAGGTGATGACAAAGACAACCGTCACTCGTGGTTCTACATGTACTCATCTATCATGGACTACCACGGTGAAGTCTATGGTGATGCAGTCGGTATCGGTAGTTATGACTACGCAGCGATCCGCTATGGTTATGCCGGAAAACTCGAACTGGATAACACAGATGATTTGACACAGTATGTCAAAAAGGTCGCTTCAGCGTTCAAAACAACTGAGTACTACAAAGATCTCTACACAGAACTCAAGATCGAAGAGAGCGCACTGAAAACAAGCAAAGGTCTCGATGGTCAAACCATCTTCGACGCCAACCAGAGCTTGCTCAAGGTTACAGGTGTTAAAGCAGATGGCTCCACCACTTTGATCATGAACTTGACCGCTGATGACCTCAGTGGACGTCGTGCACTTCAACGTATCAAGGCGATGTTCAACATCATCCCCCAAGATGCACGTCTCTTCGCAGATGGTTACCTCTTCATCGATGATGGAAAGACACCTCTGAAACGACGCTTCTACCGATTCTGCTCTGACGAGCTCGTCGGTCAAAACCCATACTGTAACCGCTTCGACTCCGGTTCCAACCCACGCCAGATCGTCGACAACATGATTCGTCGATACGACGGTGTGTACCCACTGGTGAACTGGAGCCGTGGACGTCGTTACTTCCGCTTGGGTTATGGATACCTCTCCTACCTGATCGGTCGTTTCCGTGTTGTCAACGACTTCTATCAAAACTGGATGTTCCGCGTCATCAACGAAGCCAACTTCGACGGTAGCGCTGAGTACTACAACCAGCTCGCTGCGATCTCCAAAGGTCTCGGCTTCATCAGCCGTGTCATCCACACGCCTGAGCCAGGAAACCACGTCCTCGACACCGATCAAAATATGTACGTTGCGTCGCCCACCAAAACGGCCAACAACATTAACATCCCCATCGGTATCGGACGTTACTTCTACAGCCGTCTGCAACAAGATGAGCTTGGCCTCGCGATGTACCGCTTTGATCGCATCGGTACCATGTACGACAAGTACGTGGCGATGATGACACTTGGTATTCGCGACTGGGGTCTTGTCCGTAACCGCTTGAACTTCTTCTACGTCAACTTCCTGGATTACTTCTCCAGAGATGATGTCACGGATATGTTCACAGGTTCGATCTCCGGTATCTTCGAGAAGAAATTCGCGATGACACACGACGACAAGATGATCGCTCCCAACTTCCACCCTGTCCTCCAGTACTTCAGCATGTACATGGCTATGACCATGCTCAACAGTGGGTTCTTTGGTAACACCTTTACCCACTACATGACTGTCGCAGCTGTTGGTAGTGGTGATAGTTGGACACCTCCACCAGGTGCCAAGACCATCTCGTTCTCCAACACCTCCAACACCATGACCTACTTTGCTGTCCAAACACGCGACAACAAGAGTATCGCTTACAAGCTCGTCAAGCTCGGAAACGACTACTCGACGAAGCTCAAAGAGTTGCGTGCAGCACAGCCCACGTCCGCTGTCAACAACGTCAAGATCAAAGAGCTTGAGTCCAAGCTCCAGTGGGTTGAGACGGTCATCAACATGATGAAGCTTTATGTAGACACTTACTTCGAAGGATAAGCAAAAGCTTCGTTGGCCCCCTCAATAAGGGCCTCACAGAAAGGGGCCCTTTCCCCCCTTTTTCTATTCCCATTTTTTGAACAAAAGAAAGTAACAATTGTTCATGACATTCATTGCGTATCGTAGTATATTCTCAGCGTCCCCCGACATGGGGGTACACTACGATACGCCATCCCCTTCATGAACACATAAAAGGTTTGATAGGAGTTCACCACATCATGGAACGCCTTTTCGCGAAATATTTCAAACGTATTGTTGTCGTAAGCATGTTGTTTGCGGGTCTCTCATTTGTCGCCTGTTCAATCGTTCCTCCTCCCCTTCCCACAGAAGGTCAGGATCCCAATAAGAAGGTCGAAAAAGACGTCACAGCCGCCAAAGACCTCAACATCTGGAACGGAACAAAGCCCGGTGAAAACCCACCTGAGTTCCCCAAACCACTCCACCTCACAGAGTGCAGCGCGGACACTGACTGTGGTAGCGGTATTCCCCCCAATGGTGGCGCACAGACCTGTGTGAACCTCCTCGGAACACCCACCTGCTTCTTCCCTTGTGATCCTGACAAAGGCGTCGGTGACAAGCAAAACCCAGACTGTATCCAACCCGAAAACTGTATTCGTCTGAACTCGAACGAGGGGATCTGCATCTACGTTCCAGGTCAGCTCTACGGTATCGGTACCTATACAGCTGTTGTCCAACACAAAGCCGGTGAGCAATGTCTCCTTCGCTTTGGTGGTTGCATCAGCGGTTTGACCTGTGTTGACAACCAACGACACGGTTCAGTTGGACGTTGCGCTGAAGAGTGTATTCCTCCCCTCGATAGCAGCACACCTGCTCCCACTTGTGAGACGCCTAACACCGTATGTACTCGTCTCGCCAATGGCTTTGGTGCCTGTCTGCCCAAGTAATTCCGCCTCTTCTCCCCACAAGTTTCCAACCGGACCTTCCCGCAACGCTCCTTTCTGTGATATTCTCATCCTCCCAACACTCTCTCGAAATGTATAGGAAGGGAATCTCTGTGCCCCAGCGCCCGTCACGAAAATGGATCTGGCAATTTATCCCAAGCTCTCTTGTAGGCTCGATCTTCATCTTACTAGGGCTGTGGTGTTTCCTACACCCTGCGATCTTTTTTATGTATGGTGTGTTGTGGTTTTTTCTTGGCGCAGGGATCTTGGGCGGGAGTATCTACTTCCTCGCCCAGAGCGCGAGTATGAGCACAAAAGAGCTCAGCAGTCTTGGGCTTGGTGTAGTTGTCGCAGAGACCCGACTCCCCCAACCCCCATACCAATGTCAAAGATGTAAGAAGACCTTCCACTTTCGCCCTACTCTTCGAGGAGATGAGGTCTTTTGCTCAAAGAGTTGTGAGTTCCCCTCCCGCCAGCCCGAGATCGAAGAAGAGCCGATCTTGCTTCCGCCTCCCCTCTACGCTGAAGAAATCCACAGTACACTAGAAAAGGCCATTCAACTCGCAGAGAGAGCGCTCCGTAACGCCTCAGAAGGCAAGCTCGACCGCCCTTTGCTCAAAGCCACCCGAAAAGGCCTCGGCGCAGGAAAACTGACACAACACGTCATCACCTCTTTGCTGGTTTGGGGCGCTCACGAGTGGGCCACCAGACTCCTCAACGCACCCCCTCCAGAGCCCACGCTCGAAGGAGGCAGCACTGGTTCAGCCAGGTTTTTCTCGGTAGCGAGAGAATGTCAGCAATTTGTCTTGGAGTTGGAGCAAGGCGAAGATCCCTTTGAGATCCTCCAAATCGAAGATGCCCTGGAAGAAGATGATATCAGGGCTCTCAGGCAAGAACCACACTCTCCAGAAGAGCGCGCAGCGTTCGAGCAAATAGAGAAAGCATTTCAACAGCTTCAGGGGTTGATCGTAGAGCGAACCATCGAGATGGAGCTTCCTAATCTGTCGTAGAGCGCTCCGAAGATGTAGGGGATATCGTTGTTTGGAAGTGGTGAATTCACATGACTCGAACGGGGATTTTTGGAAGCTCTTTTTCACGAGCAAGGGTCAGACGACGATAACCATCGAGCAGTACGTACTGTTCGCCTTCTCGTCGGATACGGATGGGGTGAAGCTGAAACTTTCCGGCATCGAAAAGCTCTGAGATCTCTTCATACCGTTTATCTTTGACATCATAGTCATCAAATTGCACAGGGACGAGGATCTCTTCGAGCGCCAATTCTTTGGGGTGATTGTTTGGTAGCTCAGGTGACTTCTCCAAAAATGCCTTGAGATTCGTACTCGATTCGAGGAGAAACTCGTTCCCTTCAGAGGCTTTGGCGACACTGTGTTTGAAGACAAATACAACCCCACCTTCATCGAGCTCCAACAAGAATTGAAAACGATCGGACCAACCCACTTTCCCTTTTAACAACAACCCATCGTGTGTCACGAGCGAAAGGGAAGAGCCGCTTTTGAGAAGATCATCGGAGAGCTCAATCCGCCGGGAAGGCTCACGTGGCGGATATTGCAACAAAGACATCTGATCGAGATTGACATGTATCTGGCTGAGAATGGCGTCTGCTTCGGAGGAAACATAGACAAAAACACATCCGAGCTTGCGCAAACGAAGGGCTTCTTGGTGTTCCGTTTTCATGATCAACATGAGCGGCTGGATCTCTGTAATCACCCCTTCAAAGCGAGGAGAGTGGAATCGCCAAACGGAGACAGAGTTCCCCTCTTCACTACGATTTCGCAGAAACTCATCCCCCATCGAGCCGAGATGTGCTTCTTGTTCGAGTCGCTCAGCGAGTAATTTCATCCGCTCTTCTTGTAATTCCTTCGCCCGATCACGCTCTTCAGAAGTACGTGTCGAGAGGGACTTCTTCTTTTTCTGTGCGCGACGCTTCAGGAACTCTTCATAGCTGATATTTTCTCGCAATAATTGCCCGGCAACAGCACGAGTCAGGTCGGGATATCGGCTCACAAGACGATCAAGCTTTGCTTTTCGTTCGGCCTCTTTGGAGAGACGATTTGAGCGTTTTTTCCCACCACCGCGCGGACCACCGCCACGAGGACCACCACGTGGTGGTGGCTTTCGGCCTCTGTGACGCTTTTGCTGCCGCTCTTGCTGTCGTGCGCGTGCCCGCGCTTTTCTTTGCTCTTCCGCACGGCGTTCGAGAAACTCTTCGGGGGTGATATTTTCTTTAACGATGAAGGTCGCTTCTTCTTCCGAAATGTTTTTATGTTGAGAACAAATGAAGGCGATCATACGCTTTTCTTTCGCGATACGTCGGGCTTCCCGTTCTTCTTCTTTTTTCGCGTGCCACTCTTCAAAAGAGATCCCCATGTTCAAAATTTCGAGCGCTTCTTCGCGCTCAAGGGATGGGTGATCTTGGAGAAGTCCCGCCAGAAGAGCTTTCTTACTGGTCTTGTTACTTTTCTTCTTTTTTGAGGGGGTAGGTGCGCTTTTTTTCTTACGTTTTGCCATCTTCTCTGCTCCTTTGTACCAGGGAGCGTCCGTTCTTGATAGCGTGGAACGACGCCCGTGGACCATGCATATTAGCTCACGAGCGAACACCTGTCCAGTCTTCTCGGAAGGTTCTAGATTTGAAAGGAGGCAAGGGACAAATACAGCACACCATCTGCATTGCAGAACAGCAAGCCAACAAGATGACCATTCGGTGCGTACAGAGATTTAGGGGGCGGTGACTTTACGTAGAAGAGAGCGCGGCTTGTGCCGTAAACAACTGAGGTTCTAGGCGACCAGTCTGCCCCTCTCGGATCAGCTGCATCAACCTATCCACGTGTTGTTCCTCCCGAAAATCGATGGAAGTCGTGTCGATAGAGATGACAGGTGTCTCCAGTGAGCGGGTAAACTCCGAGCTATAGAGCTCGCTCAGTTGTGTGAGATACTGCGCATCCATCCCTTGCTCGTAGCTTCTTCCGCGAGCATGGATACGTTCGAGCAGGACCTGCACAGGAGCATGCAAGTAGATGATCAGATCCGGAGTTGGCAGGGAGCGAGAGAGGATCGAGTACATTTGATCGAAGAGTTGAAACTCGTGTTTGTCGAGCGTCAAGAGCGCAAAAAGGCGACATTTTGGAAAGTAGTAATCGCCGATAGTGAAGCGCTGAAAGAGCTCCTCTTGGGCGAACGCTTCTTGTTGGCGAAAACGACCGAGAAGGAAGAAGACCTCCGTTTGAAATGCGTAACGTTTGCGATCTTCGTAGAACTTCGACAAGAAGGGATTGTCTTCAAATTGTTCGAGCATCAAACGTCCATTCAGGCGTTGTGCGAGCGCTTCAACCAGGGTCGTTTTTCCGACTCCGATCGGTCCTTCAACGATGACATAACGTGGAAAGTCATCGGAGGATTGACTGTGTATATCCATCCAGGGCTCCTTTTCGACATCCAATCAGGGTACTTGTGAGCAGGCACAAGCCGCCCTACCTTAGCGGCTCTCTGGAGGGGTTGCAAGGATTCAACAAAAGTCAGTACGCGCAGGACACACCGGCACCCCACCTAACCCCTTGTATCAACGCATAGACAACAAACCATTCAAAGCCCAAACAAAACGACAAGGAAGGCATCACCCCCGTCCATTGAGTATGCAAGGGACAACGTTTGTGGTAAAGAAGATCGCCTGTCAATCGAAAGGAGAAGCAGATGTCAGAAAAACACACTCGCTATGTACGCCAAGAGATGTTTGCACATATAGGGCAAGAAGGACAGCAACGTATCGCGGCGTCCAAAGTCCTGATCGTAGGTTGCGGAGCGCTTGGCGCAGCCCAAGCCAACTTACTGGCCCGCGCAGGGGTCGGAAAGCTCATCCTTGTCGATCGCGACATTCTCGACTGGAGCAATCTTCAGCGACAACTCCTCTACGATGAGTCCCAAACAGAAGCAGGCCTCCCGAAAGTTATCGCTGCACAGCAACGACTTCAACAGATCAACAGCGCCATCGAGATAGACGCTCACATCCTCGACATCACGGCTTCAAACATTGCACAGTATGTCAAGCAAGCTGATCTTGTGCTCGACGCGACAGACAACTTTGAGACGCGCTTTTTGCTCAACGACGTCTGTCTCAAGCTCGGTGTACCCTGGATTTACGGCGCGTGTGTTGGAAGCTATGGCCTCAGCATGAACATCATCCCCCACAAGACCCCCTGTTTACGGTGCCTGTTTGAGAGCATTCCAGCGCCAGGCACCACCCCAACCTGCGATACAGCTGGTGTGATAGGACCGATCGTATCAATGATTGCCTCCATACAATGCGCAGAGGCGCTCAAGTTCCTCGTCGGTGACAAGGCAGCGCTGCGCGAAGGTGTCGTAAATGTCGACTTGTGGCAAAATCAACTCCACCAACTACAACTGACCCTCCCAAGACCAGATTGCCCGGCCTGTCAAAAACAGGAGTGGGAATACCTCCACGGCGAACGAAGGCACACAACGACAGTCCTGTGTGGGCGCAATACAGTACAGGTCACACCACAACAAGACGAACCCTTTTCTCTCGACAATGTCGCGGCACAGCTCGCCCAGATAGGCCCAACCACACACAACGCCTTCCTGGTGAGGTGCACTCTCCCAGAGCATGTACTCACGGTCTTTCGAGATGGTCGAGCCCTCATCGAAGGGACCAGCGACCCCTCTGAGGCGAGAAGTATATATGCCCGATATATAGGGGGCTAAAAGGGATAGAAACAGAGGGCAAATGTGGGTGTCTTTTTCGAGGTTCACAGTGTGAACTAGGAATGTTTCAAGAAGCCGCCTACACTTTTGTTGATGCAAATACTTTCAGGAGCGAAGTGCGCCTCTTGATGTTGTGGAATGAGAACCTCATATCCACCCACACGCTCCATGATATCAAAGTGTTGTTGGCAATGCAGATGAAGAAAACGACATGATGTCGATGTCGCAAAAACCACCATTCATTGTTGCGATGAGAGTTCTTCTTGACGTGTGTGCGTAAATTGTGATATCACACCGTGCTCTATGCGAAAAAACTCCCATATCGAATAAAGATTCGATTTTCTCAGAGGTTCAATCTTTAAACTTTGAATGCGACACATAAACAATGCAAAATCCCTCAGTGTCCAATGAGGCTTACAAGCATATCAAAGTGACCCAAGCATGAATTTTTCCCATCTTTGGAGGAATACAAACCCATGAAACATAGTCTGCGCCTTACAGGCCTCTTACTCGCAACCATTTTTAGCATCACATCGATGATGTATGCCTGTTCCCCCCCCCTGCTGAATGTTCGGCCGACAAAGCCTGCCCAAGCGGGCAAACCTGCTCCTCCGAAGGCAAGTGTGTCTCCGATAACAAAGAGCAAGGCGATACAGAAAAGTCTGAAGAGAAAAAAGGCGAAGACAAGAAACAAGACGAACCTACCAAAGATGACACCGCTGATGGTGGTACAGAGCCCACGCCCGACACAGAACCTAAAAAAGATGGGGGAGTGTGTCCTCTAGGGTGCCCGGATTGTGATGGTGGTACGACACCAACAAACGAACCATTAACCCTCGGCACGAGCTGTACAGAGCCCTATAAAGGTGCTGAGTGTACCGCCCAGCAAGCATGTGACAGCGGTTCAACCTGCTTGAAACCCAACGCTTACGCGACAAAAACATACTGCTTCGTCGAGTGTACAGCAGACACAGATTGTAAGGCTGCTTCTGACAAAGCGGGCAAAACTCTCACTTGTCAGACTGTCTCAGGCAAAAAAGTCTGCGCTGAAAAAGAGAGCTGTGACAGCACAAAGAACCATCGCTGTATCCAAAACGGAATCAACGATGTCGGTTACTGTTACAGGTCATGTAACACCGACACAGACTGTGATCAGGGACAAAAGTGCCAGGATGATAAATTCTGCGCGACACGCGTCGCAGAGCTCGAAGCTTGTAACTACTCCAGACAAGCATTCTGTGATGCAGGACTCATCTGTCTCGTCAGCAACTCAGAGCAAACAGCCGGTATCTGTTACAAACAATGTCAGCAAGAGCAACAATGTGATGCGACAAAAGACTTGACTTGTCGAGCATTTAACGCGAGCGACCCCACCAACAAACTCTGTATGCCCAAGATCTACGATGGTCCTCTCTGTATCGGACAAACTTGTAACACATCCGCGACCGCAACAAACTGCCAAAAAGGCCTCGTTTGTGATGGAGGAACATGTGTCAAAACATGTTCCAGCGCAGCGGACTGTGACACAGCTTCGGGTGAAGAATGTAAGATCGTCGACATCACCAAACCAAAAGTCTGTCTGCTCCCCCCCTCCGTCACCAAATCTGGCGAAAAGTGCAACAACTTTGACAAACGATGTGATGATACCAAAGGACTTAGCTGCGCGAGTATCACCGAAGGCAACTCCATCTGTTTGAAGACTTGTGATCCCAACAAGACCAACCAGGCCACAGGAATCAACCCCGATTGTGACGCAGGTGACATCTGTCGTGCAACCCAAAACGGCAGCGCTTTCTGTCTCAAAGGTAGCGACAAAAACGGCTCCTGTGTCGTTCCCAACACATGTAAAAGCTCCAACGATGTCTGCGTTGGCTTCTCATCAGACGGTACAGAGTCTTACTGTCTTGGACCATGTGATCCCAAAAAGAACAAAAGCGAAGACGACGAAAGCAACCCCGACTGTGCAGACGCACAAGGAAACTTGGGTCGTTGTGTCACGCTGACAAATGGTAGCGGCGCGTGTATCCCTTACCGACCCAAGACCAAAAAAGCCGGCGAAAACTGCGGAACAGACGGAAACCTCGTCGCACCAGACTGTGAAGATGGCTTGCGTTGTGTCAACCTGGGTAGCGGTCCCACTTGTTACGTAGATTGTGACCCATGTACAGCCAAGCTCGACTCGACTGGAGAGTGGAAACACCCCAAATGTAACGGCGGAAAAGATGCTTGTTCTGCGCTTACATACTCAGACGGTCGCGCTGCGGGTGGTGTTTGTCGAACTTCCG
>CEUG01030854.1_pt1 | contig 16066 bp, 16 predicted proteins | sample 531421 | NCBI WGS metagenome assembly CEUG01 (sample SAMEA2622901, study PRJEB7988) | marine metagenome | biome: marine biome (ENVO:00000447); feature: surface water layer (ENVO:00002042); material: "saline water (ENVO:00002010), including plankton (ENVO:xxxxxxxx)" | depth 5 m | reverse complement strand
GCATGTCCGTAACCATACCCACCTTCAATATATTTTTTTCTCATTTTCTCAGTCTCACTTTCGCTTGCTATTAATTTAAAAATATTAAAAACATTACATGAATCTGGATTCTTCTTGTCTTCGAGACCTTTACTATCAGTCACTATTGTCATAATTTGTTTTTTTAGAGATTTCTCATCAGCAAAAATATCGATTGTATTATCATATGTTTTACTCATTTTCCTGCCGTCAGTACCAGGAATAGTCTGTACATTTTTATCTATTTTACTTTCTGGGATTATAAATGTATCTCCATAATTATGGTTAAATGATTTTGCAATATCTCTTGTTATCTCAAGATGCTGTTTTTGATCTTTTCCAACTGGAACTATATCTGAGTCATATAATAATATATCAGCGGCCATCAACACTGGGTAGGTAAATAATCCTGAATTAATGTCTGATAAGTTGTCTGATTTATCCTTAAATGAGTGTGAGTTAGATAACATAGGGTAGGGTGTGAAGCAGTTTAAATACCATGCTAATTCACATACTTCAGTAATTTTAGATTGTCTGTAGAAATAATTTTTATCGTAGTCAAAACCCATTGCTATCCATGAAGCAGCAACTGCTAATGTGTTTTCATTTCTTGCTTTAGAGTCTTTTATATTTATTAAAGAATGAAGATCAGCAATGAAGAATAGTGACTGGTTATCTGAATCTTTTGATAATTGAACGGAGGGTTTTATTGCACCTAGAATATTTCCCAGATGTGGTTTGCCTGAACTTTGAATACCTGTAAGAATTCTGGCCATTTTTATTTATAAAAATAATTCAATTGTAATTGATTCATATAATTTAATTATATATTTTTAAAAATAATGAAACAACTATTAACCCTAAGTTTTATTTTATTTTCTTTTTTTAATTCTTTTTCTCAAAAGTCTGAAATTGTATTTGAAACCCCTGAGTATAATTTTGGAGATATTCAAGAAAATAAGGGTAAGGTCTCGCATAAGTTCAGTTTCACAAATAATGGTAAAGAATCAATTAGAATATTAACAGTGAAACCTTCTTGTGGTTGTACTACACCTAACTGGTCAAAAGACGAAATAAAACCTGGTAAAAAGGGCTTTATTATTGCGGAGTATAACCCTAAGGGTAGACCTGGAGTTTTCAGAAAATCACTTTCAGTTATTACCAACGACAACAGACGGTCCTTGATTTTTATTAAGGGTAAGGTTGTTAGATAATTATCTTATTTAAATTATGTTAAAAAAATATTTCATATTACTACTTGTTTTAATAATTCCTTTTCTTTCCTATTCTCAGGAGGGGTTTCCAGTAAATGGTGTTAATGATATCAGAGAAAATCACTATGCATTTATTACAGGTAGAGAAATTAACTTAAATGGAAAGCAACAAATATTATATGATAGATTCAATAGAAAATATTCAAACTAAATATTTCCCACCTTACATGTAGTGTAAAGACCCCCTCTGACATTATACTTTGTTGTTATTCTTATTTTTTTTGTCTTGAGTATTTTTTTTAGGTCTTTAAATATTCTGTTAGTAACCTCTTCTTGATAAATTCCAACATTTTTAAAACTTACTAAATAATATTTTAACGATTTTAATTCAATTGCTAAACCTCCCTCAGGGTAATATTCTATCTTTAATCTTGCAATATCTGGTAAACCGCTAAATGGACAGACAGCAATAAATTCTTTTGAAGTTATCTTTATATATTCTTTTTTATTATCAAATAAAAAAACTTTGAGTTCTTCAACTTCAATTTTATCAACCGATTCAAATTTGATTTTTTTTCCTTCAGCTTCTTGACCTACATAGGGGTCTATTATATTACTTTTAAGCTTCATATTATATCCATTTATTTTTTTTAGCAGTATAGTAACCTTGACTCCTTAATTTACTTGCAGGATTATCTAATTTTCCATATCCCCATTCATTTTTCTTTTGAGAACCGTTATAATCTGTCATAGTGTTATTTATGATTGTTTCAATACATCCTAATTCCTTTGCTAACTTCCAAATTTTCGCTTTATCTAAATTCATAAGTGGAGTATGTATGTTTATGTTATAATCTAATCCAATAGAAATTGATTTTTTCATTGAATCTATAAATTCTTTTCTACAATCGGGATAACCACTATAATCGGTTTCACATACACCCGTTACAATATTATCAATTTTTTTATTGTATGCAATGGAAGAAGCTAATGAGATAAATAAAATATTTCTTCCGGGTACAAATGAACTAGGTAACTTTTTATTATTTGGATGAATTGCATTTAAGTCCTGCGTTTTATTTATTAATGCTGAATTCTTGAATAAATTACTTATTGAGATTATTTCAAAATTAACATTAGCTATTAAAGCAGTTTTTTTTGCAAACTTTAATTCTAAGCTATGTCTCTGTCCATAATCGAATCCGACTGCCTCTACATAACTAAAATTTTCTAGCGCCCAATAAAGACAAGTTGTTGAGTCTTGACCTCCTGATAATAAAACAAGAGCTTTTTTCATTTTCTTTTTATTACATCAAGAGCAAATTTACAGATGTTTTTAGGGTCTAAACCGTATTTAGAGAGTAGATCAATTGGTTTTCCACTTTCACCGAACGAATCATTTACTCCTAAAACTTTAAATGGTATTGGATTATTTTCACTTATGATTCTGGATATACTCTCACCAAGTCCACCTAAAGTGTTATGTTCTTCACATGATATTGCACAACCTGTTTTTGAAATACTTTTCAGTATAGCTTCTTTGTCAATAGGTTTTATAGTGTGAATATTAATTATTTCAGAGGACACTCCTTTTTGATATAGAATTTTTTCTGCTTCCAATGCTTGCCATACCATGTGCCCAGTAGCAAATATTGTTACGTCATTACCTTCTACAAATTTTTTTGCTTTACCAATAATAAAAGGTTCATTATCCTCAGTAAAAATAGGCCATTTTGGTCTACCAAATCTTAAGTATACAGGTCCAATATGTTCAGCAATAGCAATTGTTGCATTTTTAGTTTGATTATAATCACATGGATTTATCACTGTCATTCCAGGAAGCATTTTCATCATTCCAATATCTTCAAGAATTTGATGGGTTGCTCCATCTTCACCAAGTGTAAGGCCAGCATGTGATGCACAAATTTTTACATTTTTACCGGAATATGCTATTGACTGTCTTATCTGATCGTAGACACGTCCGGTTGAGAAATTTGCGAAAGTTCCAGTGAATGGTATTTTTCCTCCAATAGTCAATCCTGCAGCTATGCCCATCATATTAGCCTCGGCAATTCCAACCTGAACAAATCTTTCAGGGAAATCTTCTTTAAACTTTCCCATTTTTAAAGAGCCTGTTAGATCGGCACATAGTGCAATAATATCTTTATTCTTTGAACCAACTTCATACAGACCATCTCCAAAGCCTGATCTTGTATCTTTTTTTTCAGTAAAATTATATTCTCTTCTTTCCATTTAATAATCTCCTAAGGTTTCATCCAGTTGAGAAAGTGCTTTCTTTAGTTGATCATCATCGGGTGCTATACCATGCCATTTATGAGAGTTTTCCATAAAATCTACACCTTTACCCATAATGGTTTTCATTATAACCACGACTGGTTTATTGTCTTTTAATCTTTTTTTAGCATCATCAAATGTTTTTAAAAGATTTTCAAAATTATGACCATCACATAAAAAAGTATTCCACCCAAAAGATTTAAATTTTTCTTCAAGATTAAGTAATGAATTTATTTCATCAACTGGACCGTCTATTTGTTGCCCATTATAATCAATAATTCCAATTAGATTATTGATTTTATTATGACTTGCAAACATTGCTGCTTCCCATATTTGTCCTTCCTGTAGTTCTCCATCACCCATCAAAACATAAACTAAACTCTTATCATTATTTAATTTCTTTGTTAATGCGGAGCCAATTGATACAGATAAGCCTTGACCTAAAGACCCTGACGCAATTCTGATTCCAGGGAGTCCCTCATGAGTAGCAGGGTGACCTTGTAATCTAGAGTTTAATTCTCTAAAAGTATTTAATTCATTAATCTTGAAATAACCTGATCTTGATAAGACGCTATAAAAAACTGGTGAAATATGACCATTTGAGAGAAAAAAGATATCTTCATCCTTACCGTTCATGTCAAATTTCTCTTTTCTTTTCATAATATTAAAGAATAAAGAAACTAATAGGTCTGTACAGCCTAATGAACCACCTGGATGTCCAGATTGAACATTATGAACCATTCTTAATATGTCTCTTCTAACTTGAGATGAAATTTTTTTTAAATCCTCAATACTCTTACTCACCTAATATCTGATTTGTGTGTTCTTTAGTTTTTACTTTCTCAATTATATCTGTTATTACTCTATTTTCATCAATCAAAAAGGTCTTTCTAGCTGTTCCCATATAAGTTTTACCATACATTTTCTTTTCAACCCAGGTTCCAAATAATTTATGAACACTCTTGTCTTCATCTGCTATTAGATCAAATGGTAGATTATTTTTCTCAATAAATTTTACATGAGATTTAGGTGAGTCAGTACTCACACCTACAATTACATAATTGTTATTTTTAAATTCTTGAAAATTATCTCTTAAATCACAAGCTTGTGCTGTACATCCTGAAGTGTTGTCTCTTGGGTAAAAGTACAAGACAATCTTCTGATCTTTAAACTTATCTAAATTAAAACTATTTCCATTTTGATCAGTTGAATCAAAACTTGGAACTTTATCTCCTACACTTAATGACATTTTTTAAATATTTATATTATATATACTTTTATTTTCAGCATTGTCTGAAACAATTAACACAAATTTACCTTTAAATGGTTTATTTGAGTCCTTTTTTTTAGAAATAATCATCTTATTTTTATTGTCGTACTCAAATAGAACCCACTCATTATTTATGTTGGCCTCATATGAATTAATACCTGACATTACATCATCTATTTTAAAAGAAATTATATTTTGGTTTATAGTTATGGGTTGTATTTCTGGTTTGATTGTATCCTTTAAAATTTTATAATTTGATAAGCTATTCGTACTAAAAGATATTTCATTTTCATCCCACTTTCCTCCAACAAAAGAAATATCATCATCATTTATAGCATAAACATGAGTTTTGTTATGATCATTAGCAATTTTTGTTTTAAGAGTAACTACAATGTTATTTTTAATTGGGTGAGAATTTTTAAACTTAAATGATTCATCTTTTAGAAATTCAAAATATAGAGTATCAAATAAAGACGATTTTGAAAAATCAATTGAAAAATCACTCTCTTCAATTTTATATTTTTTTCCAATAAAAACAGGATCTAAAAAATTAAGATCTATGTAACTATCATCTAAAATAATTTTAGACGGATTATTTTTTCTCAAGTCAAATAGATAATACTTGAAATTTTCATCCTTAAATGAATAATCTATAGATCTTAAGTAGCTATTTTCTTCATATTCTATGTTGTCTCGATTCTTTAGTTTTGATCTAATAACTAAAGTGTTATCTATATTATAATATTCATTTTTGAAAAGGTTAAAGTTTTCAATTGTATTTTTGCTGACTTCATTTGACTTAAGATAAAAAGTAAACGAATTACTATTTTCAAAAGAATCAAAAACTACAACTTTAATTTTTTTAGTTTCATTTTCACCTATTCTTATGACCCCGTCATCCCTATCTTGGTGAAAGTTTAATTTGTTTCCATCATCCTGATATAATTTTACAAATTGCTCTCTATTTCTTTGAAATATATCATATTCAATGTATCTCTTTACGCTTTTTGTCTCCGCATAACTTAGTAAATTTATTTCATTTTCTATCCTTAAGGTATCGTCCACGTAAAGCATTATTTTTTTTATACCTACTTTGTTTTCAAAGCCGTCTAATTTATCGTATGCTAATAATGATATTCCAATTTCTCCTTTTGCCTGAACAAAATAATTTTTTTGATGGTTTATTGATTTAGATAAATCAATTTTTTTTAAACCAAATCCGTTATTAATTCTTGAGTCGATATTTAGAGTCTTTAAGGATATTTTATTTATAATAGGATTTCTATTATCCTTGATCTCTTTAAATCCATATCTAAGTGGATCGTAAACGTTGTCTAAGCTATCTCTTAATTCAAAGTGAAGATGAGGACCTCCTGAACTACCTGAGTTACCCGAATAACCAATTATATCCCCTTTTTTATAAAAAAATCTACTTCCAGGGAAGAGATTTACTTTAAATCGTTTATTTCTGTATTGATAATTTGTAGAATATTTGTCTAACTCACTATTAAATTTATTGAGATGAGCATATACTGTTTTTGTACCATTATTATGCTTTAGATAAATTGCTTTTCCATATCCTGTTCCTGAAATAAAAATTCTTTCAACAAATCCATCGTCTGCTGCATAAATTGGTTCATTGATTCTACCAAAAGTTTTAATATCTATTCCCATATGAAAATGACTGCCCCTCAGTTCACCTAAATTACCAGATAAATAGTTTTGATTGTTAGGGTTAACAGGGAATAAAATTTCTTGAGTTTTTACCTCTAGAAATATTAAATTAATTAATACTAATATTGAGAATTTTTTCATCGTTTATATATCCTTCTAGTATATCTTGGTTTGAAATTTTTCCTACTCCTTTTGGTGTTCCAGTAAAAATTATATCTCCTTTTTCCAGAGTAATTTTTTGAGAAATGTAGTGAATTAGATATTCTATATTAAAAATCATAAGCTTGGAGTTTCCCTCCTGTACTTTTACTTTATTTTTTAATAGAGAAAAATCAATATTATTTATGTCTTTAAATTTGTTAATACTCAAAAGTTTAGAAATTGATGCTGAATTATCAAAACATTTTGCAAAAGACCAAGGAAGACCTTTTTTCTTATTCTTTTTTTGAATATCCCTTGCTGTAAAATCAACTCCAAGACCAATTTTTGATATGTATGATAGACTATTTTTCAATTCTATCATTTTACCTTCTTTTCCTATTTCGAAAATAATTTCAATTTCGTGATGTATATCATTAGAAAATTCTGGTAATGAGAAATCGGTTGATTTATTTAATGAGACAGTAGGTTTAAAAAAAATTATAGGTTCTTTAGGCTTTTCATTATTTAATTCCTCAATGTGTTCAACATAATTTCTACCTACACAGATAATTTTCATATTATACTAATTTACCTAATGCACATGAATCTTTATCTATATCAATAATACATGTTCTTCTGATTGTTCCTACTAAACTTTTGTCGAATGGAACTTTAACTCTTATATAATTTTCTGTAAAACCATGTATATAATTTTCTTTTATTTTATCTTCAAATAGGACGCTATGTTCTTTATTAATATTTTTTTCGTAAAAGTTCCTTCTTAATTTTTCCGAAAGTGATCTCAAAATTTTTGATCTTTCATTTTTTGTTTTTAAAGGAACGGTATCTCCAAACTTATTTGATCTTGTATTATCTCTTTGTGAATATGGAAATACATGTAAATAGTTCAATTTTGTGTTTTTTATAAATTTTAATGTCTTCTCAAAATCTTTTTTTGTTTCACCAGGATGACCAACTATTACATCTGCACCTACACAAGAATTATTTATTTCTTTTCTTATTTTACTTATTTTTTCAAAATATAAATTTGAATCATACTTTCTTGACATTGATTTTAAAATTTTGTCATTTCCTGATTGTAAAGGAATATGAAAATGGTTTACAAATTTTTTTGATTTACCAATAAGCTCAATGATATTATCATCTAGTAAGTTTGGTTCAATTGATGAAATTCTAATTCTAATCTTTTGCTTTATTTGTTCAATTTTCTTTAATAAATCTAAAAAACTTTCCTTCCTTTTACCATCTATTATTCCAAAATCACCAATGTTAATTCCACTAAGAACTATCTCTTTTGAACCGTTAAGTATCATTTCATCTAATTTTTTAATAACACTACTTGAATCAGTTGATCTACTTCTCCCTCTAGCTAGAGGTATAGTACAAAAGGAGCATCCAAAATTACATCCGTCTTGAACTTTTAAAAATGATCTAGTTCTATCATCAAAAGAATAAGATAATTCAAAATCTTTGGTTTTCTTAATATTTTCAAACTGTACCTTATCACTTGAGCTAGAATAGTTTTTGAATTCAAACTTTTCCTTTATTCCTAAAACTTTATCTACACCTCTAAAGCTAGATATCTCTTTAGGTTTTAATTGAGCGTAACAACCAACAATTGTTACTTTCGAATTTGGAGATATTCTATTAATTTTTTTTATTAAATCCTTACATTTTTTATCAGCGTTTTCTGTTACTGAACATGTATTTATAATTACTTGATCAGGATTATTTTTAATTGTAGTGGTTTTGTACCCCTTTTCCTTGAAAATTCTTGCAATTGTTGATGTTTCAGAAAAATTCAATTTACATCCAAATGTGTGAAAAGCTACTTTATTCATTACTAAAAATCTGCACCAACTTTAAATGAAACATTGTAGGTTTTTTTATTATTTCTAGAGAGCTCTGATGAGAATGATAGATTTTTAATAGTTACAAAATCAAAACCAATTCCATAACTATATAGGTATTTATTATTTAAGTTTAAATTATTTTGAGATAAATCGTATTTCCACACATAACCGGAATCAAAAAAAACTTTACCGTATATTTTAAATGGAATATTTTTTATTCTTCTAAAATAATTATCATTATTTCTACTAATTGTTGTTGAAAACATCTGCTTTTTAAACGTATTCTTAAAAATGATGTTTGAATGTCCGTGAATTAGATACTTTTCATATCCTCTTAAGTTGTCCGTATACTCATATATGAAGTAAGGTTGATTTTTGCTACTAATCATTGAGGAAAGATTAAAAGAATAGTAATTATTATTTTTTAGTTTAATGTAATTTGAGTAATAAATTCTGAATTTTAATTTATTTAATCTACCCAATATACCTAAACCATCTTTTTCAAAGTTAATATTTAATCTAAAGCCTTCTAATGGATAATTTTTAAAATCTCGGAAATCTCTATCAAATTCATATGAAAGACTTAAATAACCAAGGTCTGAATTAATAATTTCTGAAAAATAATTTGTGTTTAGAATAAATATTGAATCATTTAAATTTATATTATTATGTTTTAACTCAAAGAAATGATAATTATAAAATGATTCTCTATGAGAGTATTCAACTGAGGTTATTAAATGTTTTTTTAATGAATTTTCAGATTTGTAAAATAGAGGAATATAATTTTCTGTGTTGAACTCCAGATGATCATAATTTATATAATTAACATTGAACTTCAGTCCTCCTTTTTGTTTTTTAGATAGGTAGGGAATATAATATGATACGTAAAACTCTTTTATAAATCCTAATCTAAATGTCATTTCAAATTCATCAGATTTCCCTGTTAAATTATATTGTGTCAAACCTAAACCATAATTTATTCTATTTATATCATGATCAAAGTTTTGCCACCAATCATTGAAATTTCTATCAGATAATTCAAATAAAATAGATGGAATCCAATAAAAGGATTCTATAACATCTATATCTATATCAGCCTTTTGTGATTCCTTATTATTAGGTAATAACTTAATATTTATGTTAACTTCATTGAATAGGTTTGTGTTTATTATTTTTCTTTCATCTTCATTAATTTTTGATAAAATTTTTTCTTTATCAAACTCTTGACCTTCCTTAAAACTAAGTTCTCTTGTTATTATATTTTTTTTCGTTTTTTTATTTCCATTAATATTAATCTTATTTATAATTACTTTTGAGATATTATTATTTAAAACACTATCTTGAATAGCTCTAGACTCACTAAAAAAAATAGTTAAAATGAGAATTAAAGTAAGAAAATATATTTTTGAGATCATTTTATCATGCAAATGTGCAAAGTTTTTTTAAAACATGTATACCAGAAAAATTTTAATATTACCTATTCTTTTTTATCAAAAATTCATATCTCCTTTTCTCCCAATATCTTGTAGATATAGCCCTACCTGTTCTCAATATTCAAAAGAAGCAATCATGAAGTATGGTTTTGTAAAGGGTTTTTTTATGTCAGTTAAGAGAATACTTAAATGTCATCCTTGGGGAGGGTTCGGACATGATCCAGTAAGGTAACTATAGATCATTTAAATCTTCTAAATAATTCTTAGACAATATTGGCATTCTGTGCCACAGAGATGAGTCTAAACTGAATTCATCAAAGTGAAAAGATGGCGCAGCCCTTTCTCTTTTCCATTGACTTTTTCCATAATTTGAAAAGAATTTTTTTACGCTTTCCTTAATTTCTTCCTTTTCTCCCTTGATTTGATTAATAATTTCCTTGGGTCCAAGTCTTTTTTTAACAGCTAGATATTCAATTTTAGATAATAATCTATATGGCATTAAATCTTCTTCATCTGTTTGATTATATTTTAGTGGTTGTAGCTCTGCTGAGGGTTTAAGATTTAAAACCAAATCAAGAATGTTGTAGTTGTAATGTTCTGATAAGTACTTTAGTAATTTTTGAATAAATATTTTATCTAATCCAGCAATTGGAGAAATTGAACCACTTGAGTCTCCATCCATGGTAGAATAACCAACAGACAACTCACTTCTATTTGAGGTTGCTAAAAGTAAGAAGTTATTTGTATTAGCTATAAACCAGATGAAAGGAGATCTAACCCTAGCCTGAATATTTTGTAGTGATATATCATGTTTTTCCCAATTATATTCAACTCTTGTATTTTTACTAATTTTTGATACTATTGAATTAACTTCTTGATCAATGTTCCACTCAAAATGTTTACTACCAATGAAATCAGATAGTTTTTTCGCTGATCTCATTGTCTCTTTTGAAGAGTTTTTTGTTTTCTGATATACGGTTATAAAAACTTTATTCATAATATTTTTAACGTTTTCATTTTCATTCTTAGAAGATGAAAAATTTGATATTTTAAGTTTTCGAATAAGTTCTTCCGATCCTACTTCATCAATATATCTTCTAACAGATTCATATACTAGTATAGCAATTGTTGAAGAATCTAAACCCCCACTAAGAGATAGAGCAAAGCCATTTAGACCTGATTTTTTTAGATAATCAATCAATGCTATTGAAAAAGCCGATATGAATTCCTCTTTTGAGTTGAGCTTATTATAAAAGTATTTATTTACATCATTTTCTAGATTAATAATAAAGATATTTAGATTATAATTTTTGAAAGAAAATCTCTTTGAAATGTTAAGTAATCTTCCTTTTTGAGCCAGAATTGTATCTCCCTCAAATATAAATTTTCCAGACTCATTACCGAGTAAATTGGTAGATATATATGTACAATTAAATTTTTTAGAGCTTTCCAAAACTTGATTTTTTCTAAATTCGAATTTACCAAATGCATAATGACTAGCTATTGGATTAATTATTAATAAATTTTTTTTTGTTTTAATATATTTTGCAGGTCTCTCACTATCCCATGAATCTCTACATATCTCAAAACCTAATGTTAGAGAATTACTATATTCATATTGAATAGTGCCAATTGGAACTTTTTTCTTATCAAAAATATGTTCTTTGATTTCTCCTAATCTCCATGGTTCAAACCATCTTTTTTCATAATGAATACCATCATTTGGTAGGTTGCTTTTTATAAAGCATCCTTTTATTTCTTTATTTTTTATAATGGATACTGCATTATATAGTTTTCCACTATACTTTAGTGGGTGACCAATTAATACAGTCATTCCACTACATAACTTCACAACCTCTTTAAGATATTTTTCCGATTTTTTAATAAACCAACTATTAAAAAAAAGATCTTGACAAGAGTAACCTGTGATACTTAACTCAGGAAAACATAATATCTTGACATTTTTCTTCCTGGCATCATTTATACTATTTCTTATATTAGAAAAGTTTTTTTCCCAAGCTAGAGGTGTTTGATTTAGATTTGAACTTGCAATTTTTAAATTCATTAACCTAACTGTAATTTTTCACATGCAATTCTAGAGGCGTCTTTTTCTGCATTCTTTTTACTTTTCCCATATCCAGTTGATATATTTTTTCCATCTATCTTAAGAATTGATTTAAATTCACTAAGTCTACTAGATTTAGATGTTTTTTCAACAATGAAATTGATTGATATTTTTTCTTTTTGAGCCCACTCTAATATTTTACTTTTAAAATTATGAGTTTGTGTTGTAAGTTTTTCTAAATCAAAATAAGGTAAAATGATATTTTTTATCACATTTTTTTCACAAAAATCAAACCCCTTTTCAAGATAACAAGCACCTATTATAGCTTCAAGTGCATCTCCATATATCGAGTCGTATGATTTTGATTTAAACCTTTTTACATTAATCAATTTTTTTAAACCCATCTTTCTTCCAATATCATTTAGTGAGTCTCTGCTTACTATTTTTGATCTAATTTTTGTTAAAAACCCTTCATCTTTAAATGGATACAATTTAAAAAGATGCTTAGCTACAATTAATCCAAGTATGGCATCACCTAAAAACTCAAGTCTTTCGTTTGATTCATCAGATTTTATTGATTTATGTAATAATGCTAATTTGAATAATTCAGGTTTTTTTGTTTTATATCCAAGAATAAATTGAATAGCACGGATTAGCTCCTTATTTTCTTTTGATTCAAAAAAAATCATTTATTAATTATACTTTTTAAATACTAATGAAGTATTATGACCTCCAAATCCAAATGTATTTGACATTGCAATATTAACATCTCTTGATTGGTATTTATTAAGAGTTAAATTTAATTTTGGATTGATTTCCTCATCATAGTTGAAATGATTAATAGTTGGAGGTATAAAACTATCATTAATTGATATCAAAGCAGCTATTGATTCAATCGCACCCGCTGCTCCCAATAGATGACCTGTCATAGATTTAGTAGAACATATATTTATTCTTTCTGCATGATTTCCAAATATACTTTCAATAGCCTTTATTTCGCTTTTATCACCAAGTGGAGTTGATGTACCATGAACATTTATATGGTCAATGTCTTCTATTTTAATTTGAGCACTTTTCAAAGCATTTTCCATTACTAACCTTGCTCCCTCACCTTCAGGATGTGGAGCCGTAATGTGATGAGCATCACATGACATTCCAAAACCGATAACTTCTCCATAAATTTTTGCATCTCTATTTCTTGCATGATTATATTCTTCAAGGATGAGAGCACCTCCACCTTCTCCTAAAACAAAACCGTCTCTATCTCTATCAAAGGGTCTAGAAGCAGTTTCTGGAGAATCATTTCTTTCAGATAAAGCCTTGAGTGCGTTAAATCCACCAACGCCAGTTTCATTTACTGCTGATTCAGAACCACCTGTAACAATAATATCTGATGCGTCAGAAAGTATATAGTTATAGGCATCAATTATTGCATTGGATCCAGATGCACAAGCTGATACAGTGGCAAAGTTTGGACCCCTAAAATCGTACTTAATTGCTATTAATCCTGGACAAATATCAGGAATAAGTTTAGGTATAAAAAAAGGATTAAATCTTGGATTTTTATCATTTTCAGCAAAATTGATTAACTCATTTTGGAAGGTTCCAATTCCACCAACTCCAGACCCCCAAATAACACCAACTCTATTTTTATTGATTTTATTTAGGTTTATTTCTGAATGGATTATTGCTTCTTCAGCAGCAATCATACCAAACTGTGAAAAAATATCCATTTTTCTTGATTCTTTTCTGTCAAAATAATCAAGGGGATCGTAAGACTTTACTTCACAAGCAAATTTTGTCTTGAATTTGGTAGTGTCAAAGGATTTTATTTCTTCGCATCCGCTAACGCCATTCTTTAAAGCACTGGTGTATTCAATAAGATTGTTACCAATAGGGGTTATAGCCCCCATACCCGTTATTACGACTCTTTTTTTACCCATGCTTGGGATAGTACTATTTAACGTTATCTTTTAAGTAAGAGATTGCATCGCCTACAGTGCCAATTTTTTCAGCATCTTCATCTGGTATAGATACATTAAATTCTTTCTCAAATTCCATAATTAACTCAACAGTATCTAAGGAATCAGCACCTAAATCATTTGTAAAACTAGCAGATTCTGTTATTTCTGATTCTTCTATACCTAACTTGTCAATTATTATTTCTTTAATTTTATTTTCAAGATTTTCCATAGAGTTTAAATTTAATTCAATGCAAAATTAATGATTTTTTCTGTTCTTAAGCTATTTTAGTTATATAGTTTTAATAAAGTAAAAGTTTGAAAATGCGATTGATAAGGTGTTAATTAATAAGAATAAAGATTTTTCCGAAGAATCAGTTAATTTCGATGTTATAGGTCTTGTAACAACAGATAAGGAATATAAGACAGCTTGGCATTTAAATAAACTTTTTGATATAAATTTAATTAAGAAAAGTGACGAAATTATCAATTTGGTTGATGGATCAAAAATTATGATTTCGTATTTAGAATTTAAATTTGAAAGAAAACATATCAAGTTAATTTCAAATAGATTAAAAAAATCAAATAGAACTTATCTCGTTTCAGCATTATCCAATTTTGATTACTTTATATTGTTTTCAAAAAGATTCTTTGAATTTAAAGATTATGATATAATTGATAGACTTAAATCGAATAATACATTTCAATTTGCTAATTTTGTAGATGTATCCAAAATTAAAGATAGGTATTACCTAAGCTTATGAGTAAAATAAAAATTAATAGAACAAAAATTATAGCAACTATAGGTCCTTCATCATCAGATTATAATATACTTAAAGAAATGATATCAAAGGGTGTTGATGTTGTCAGATTAAATTTTTCACACGGTAATCATAAGGATCATTTTCAAACAATAAAAAATGTTAGAAATCTAAGTGATGAGTTTAAAGTTCCAATAACAATACTTCAAGACCTTCAGGGTCCTAAAATTAGGGTAGGAGAATTAAAAGATGATAATTTTTTTATTGAAGATAACTCAATATTAAAGTTAACATCAAAAAATATCAAAGGTGACAAACAAATGATTTCTATTGATAACGATGTTATTGAAGATATTAAAGAAGGTGAAAGAATATTAATTGATGATGGTAAATTAGAGCTAAAAGCAGTTGAAATAAATAAAAATAATATTGTTGCCAAAGTTTTAAGAGGTGGTTACATATATCCAAGGAAAGGGGTTAATTTACCAGATAGCGACATTAAACTATCTTCTATTACTGATAAAGATATTAAAGATCTTAAGTTTGGTTTAGAAAATGATGTAGACTGGGTTGCTCTATCATTTGTTAGGTCTGAATATGATATTTTAGAACTCAAAGACTTAATTAAAAAAGAAGGGTCAAACACTAAGATTATTGCAAAAATTGAAAAACCTCAAGCAATTAAAAATATTAATAATATAATAGATGTTTCTGATGGTCTTATGGTTGCAAGGGGCGATTTGGGAGTTGAAATGCCTATGGAAACAGTACCAGTTCATCAAAAGAGGATTGTAAATAAATGTAATTTATCATGTAAACCTGTAATTATTGCAACTCAAATGCTAGAGAGTATGATTACTTCAAAAACACCTACTAGAGCAGAGTCAAATGACGTTGCAAATGCTGTTCTAGATGGTGCTGATGCTGTGATGTTATCAGCAGAGTCTGCAACAGGAGAATATCCTATACTTGCTGTTCAAAGTATGGAAAAGATAATAAGTTCAATAGAAAAAACTAGTAGTGAAATTTATTTCAAATTTGAAAAAAGAAAAAAATTAAAAAATATGTTAAGTGAAAGCTTAATAAATGTTGCATGTAGATTGAGTGATCAAATTTCTGCTAAAGCATTGGTAGCAATGACAAAAAGTGGTTACTCTGCATTTAGAGTTTCTGGAAGTAGGCCAAAAGCCAAAATTTATATTGTAACTGATGATAAAAAAATCGGAAATGAATTAAATTTATTATGGGGTGTAAGAGCTATTTATTACGATAAAACTGAAAATATTGATAGTACTTTTGAAAATATTGAAAAAATTTTGGTTAGTGAAGGTCACTTATCTAAAAATGACAAGTATATAAT
>CEUG01000767.1_pt1 | contig 16230 bp, 10 predicted proteins | sample 531421 | NCBI WGS metagenome assembly CEUG01 (sample SAMEA2622901, study PRJEB7988) | marine metagenome | biome: marine biome (ENVO:00000447); feature: surface water layer (ENVO:00002042); material: "saline water (ENVO:00002010), including plankton (ENVO:xxxxxxxx)" | depth 5 m | reverse complement strand
GTGGCATCACTATACGCCCTGATGAGACTGAATCCTGGTGCAGTCCTGGCCCCCTCCCTAATGGCAGCAGGGGCATTTTTCGGCACAGTCTGCATACTCAACTCGCTCAAGCTCGAAGGAAGCATCCCAATGAGGTCAAATAACTTCACTCTACTCTCCTTGCATGCTCCAACACTGCACGATAGCATACTCAAATCGGTGTTTACAGACTCTATGAAGGCACACCTGGATCCTGAGACAAGCGATCTCTGGGATGAGTGGCTCGACTCATTGGAGTTCAGCGTTAGGACGGGCCAGACCCCCAATTCAGCTGTCGAGCGTACACTACAAGCAATCCACTGGGAACAAAGAGGGATTATAGATCAGAACAGAATGATTTCAGAGGTAAAATCGGTATTCAAGATAACTGCCACAGACGCGCTCTTCGACCCATCAAAAAAATTCAACGCCTCTTCGCTGAGCAAACTGCTCGCACACACCAGGGCATGGGAGCCAGGCCTCTTCAGGCTAATTGACAGACTTCATGACTCTGTTTCTGGGATACAGGGAGAAGATCTTGACTCGTGGAGGCTTGACCTAGACCTCCCTCCTAGGTGCTCAGAGGGGCAGGGGGAACTCTTCGTTATGATTCACAATCACACTGAAACCCTCAAGACATTCGAACTCGACATAATAGTCGCCAAAGGAGAGCCAGCACACCAAAGCCTGAGAATCAGTGCGCCGGCAACGCCACACCCCCTAACCATCAAAGATGAGAAAATCGACAAGGTCACCAAACTAATGAGGATGCTAGACAATGCAGTCGTGCTATGGATAGGCATAGCGTGGCCGGATTCCGAGTCAGGCCCACACCCCGTTCAAGTGACTCTGAAGGGTGAGTCCGGCGAGACCCTATCCTCGATGGTAGTCCAGACTTCATTGACAACCGGAGTTAATCCTGAAAGTGCCGCAGTACGCATGACTGAAGCCGCTGAAGCAGTCAGGAGAATAGCAATTCCCCTGAGCGATAGGCAGAATTAACCCAAGTGCACCGAGCGTCATATTCATGACACCTTTCCCTGTGGAAGAGCCGATAGGCATGGAGTCGTGGGATGTCTTAGTACTGGGTGATGGGCCTGCGGCCCTGAGAGCGGCCATATCAGCGTCAGACGCCGGAGCGAAACCTCTACTGGTTTCCGAGTCTTCGGTTGGGGCAGCTTCAGGACATCCCCCACTATCCGGCCTCGCGGCCTCATTGAATGAGACAACGCCCTCTTCACACATCCAGGATACCATCTCAGCGGGGGGCGAAACAACAAACCAGGAGGCAGCCACGAGGATATGCTCATCGGCAGTGGAAAACCTAGCCGAGCTGGAAAGATGGGGGTTGGTCCTCAGGAGATCAGCTGATGGGTCCCCACACCTTTCCCAACTTCCAGGGCATAGTATCGCCAGAGTTGCAGGTTGCGGAGACAGCACTGTGAGGGAAGTAACGAGGACTCTCGAAGAACAGACCATGAAGCGTAAGATAAACAGGAGGTCAGACCTTCTCCCTGTCACATTAGTCATGGACAACAACCAGGTACGAGGAATAATTGCACTAGACATTGAATCGGGTGACATCATCCCTATCCAAGCCAAAACCGTCATAGTCGCCTCTCAAGGGTATCAGGGAATCTGGTCGACCCCATCTCATGGCGCAGGAAACGGTCTTGCGATATCCCATGCAGCCGGAATAAAGCTAGGAGGGATGTCCTCATTCCCGATGCACGCTCTGACAGTTGCCGGTACTGGAACAGTCCTGCCCATCGACATTCTGGGATCAGGGGGGAGAATTCGAAAAGACTCAGGGGAGGACGCAGAGCCGTCGGAAGTCATGGATGGAGAATCCTGCGTACTTGATATGCGATCTATGGAGAAATCATCCGAGGGATGGTTCGAAGGAACTATCGCAAAGGTTCTCAATAGGACAGGACTCGATGTCAAAACAGAAGTGATACCACTTTCCCCCACCATAGTTGCCACCACAGGGGGGATACCAGTAGACGCACACGGTAGGGCCGTTTTTGATTCTGGGAAGATGTGGTATACTGGACTGTATGCCGCAGGTCGTTCCGCATTTACTGGCATGCATGGAAGCCATCCCCTGCCTGGCAATCTAATGCTCGAGGAGTTAGTAACCGGATCTGAAGCAGGCAAAAATGCCGCTGAATGGGCCTCAACATCCCTCTTCGGAGGAGCCGCAAGGATGGAAGAGGAACTGTCAGCGGCTCAATCCAGAATAGAGGCGCTGTTCTCTCCTGAAGGAAGCCCGGTCGGACATGCTGCAAAGGCGATCTCCACGGCGATGAGGATAATCGAGGGAAACAGCGACCAATCCTCTCTAGCAGTGGTTCAGGCCAGTATAAATGAGATATCTGCCTCTGGAATTAGAGTAACTGACCCCTCAAGGAGAATGAATACCGAGCTAGTCTCTGCATTGCATGTGGAAGGGCTTTTGGCCATAGCCGAAGCGATATCCTCCCAAGAGGAAGAAGAATGAAAGACGAAAAATCACTTTTCACTAGAATTATCGAAGGAGAGATCCCCTCATTCAAGATATTTGAGAATGAATACGTCTACTCTTTCTTGGACATCAACCCCGCATCTTACGGCCACACATTAGTCATCCCCAAGGAACCAGCCTCCTCGTTGCACGAGCTCTCACAGCAATCAGCTTCAGAACTTGGAAAGGCACTGGCCAAAATCAGTAAATCGATTCTAGAGGTCACGGGAGTAACTAGCTATAATATCGTACAAAATAACGGCTCTGAGGCAGGTCAAACGGTTTTTCACGTTCATTTCCATATCATACCAAAATATTCTGACTCGAACCACGAACTGACGTGGCCCACTGGGAGCCTCGACAATAAAGATGCGTCAGAGCTGGCGGACAGGATCTCCAGGGGTATAATCTAGAATCGGTGCTTTCTCAACTGATACCCTGTCTGACCACACCGTGAGCGACTCTCTGGAGGCCCCCGACATAGACCCAGTACTGTCTAGTGGGGCGTTGAAAATTAATCCCAAGAAACTGGACAAAGTTCCATGGGATCATACAGGGGAGCACCCCGGTAGCAGGATTGCATGGGCAGTAATCAAGACTCTAGCCGAGGTCTCGAAGTCATATATCTTCAGGAATAAAGAGGAAGAGCATCCAATCAATAGCAAAGGAGGCAGAGTCTACACTTCAATGCATATCAACGGACTAGTTGACCCACTAACGATAATACTCTCACAGGACAAAAGACCCATCACCATGGGCAGGCACGATCTCGCAACCATGCCACTCATAGGTTGGATCACAAGGAGAATGGGAAACCAACCCGTAATAAGGCGAGCAGAACAGGCTTCTGGAATCGTCGGCCCCGAGTATTCCAAATCAATCAACCATCGTACACTGTTGACAATGTCACACTGCATAGCAGGTGGCCATGGAGCAGTTGTTATGCCAGAGGGAAAATCGCATCAGGATTCAAAGCTCCACCGCCTGAGAACAGGAGCACTGAGATTCTCATTGAACGCAGCATCTATCGCCGATGCAAAGGAACTCCCCCCACCGACCATCCAACCTGTAGGCCTCCACTTCAGATGCCACCATTGGTTCCGTACCGATGTTTACGTAGAGTACCCAGAACCGTTACAGATTCCAGTAATAGAGGACCCAATTCATTCTGCTAGCCTAATTCAGGGCGATTGGTCAGAGCCCCCCGAAGAAACAGTATTGGAACTCAGGGACGAGCTATACCGGCGATTGGTCCCCATCACCCCAGATGCACCAGATTGGGAAACTTACAGGGCATGGCTCCTCCTTGGACACCTCAGTTCCTTGGCTAGAGGAGAGAAGCTAACGGCATACTCGGAGGAGGTAAAGGCCGCTAGAGAAATCCGTGACACTCTCAAGGTCAAAGAGAATCCGCAAATGCTGAAAAAATCCAAGCGAGCGGAAAACATCCTTCATTCAAATCAACTCGATGGGAGATCCATTTCCAAGGATTTTACTATAGGAAGCAAGGTTCAGTACTTGAATGGGATTATTGGCGCATTATTGATGATAGGCGCTTCACCACTATCTATCCCCTCAACTGGAATTCAGGCCCTTATTGCTAGGTATTTAGGAGATAACACCGATGAGGGAGTTGACGCTAGAACAACTTACCACATGTTCGCTGGGTTCTTTTCTCCATTAACCATATGGCCACTGCTTGGAGGAATTATTGCTTACCAAGCCCTGCAGGGTTCGGTCGACGGAGCAGAGTTTCTCATATCTTTCGTGATTTTCGTTTTCCTCATCTCAATAATCTTCCATTTTTCCAATCTAGTAATGCTCAAGGGTTACGATCTATTCACAGACTTCAGGATGTCACTGAGAAGGCGACGATTGGCTCATTCGGAAGACGGGGAGCTACTGAACAACCTAATCAATTCCATTGTTCCTGAATTAGTGGCTCTCAAATAGGACAAGCTCCTCGCTTGAGCGTGAATAAGAGAGATGCCGCCCAGGCAGTCAGAGAATGGCTCCAGAGTGAGAAGCTGGAGGCCAGAGACGTCAAAGATCAACAGGCCCATTTGCACATGCACGTCAAGTACCCTCCAAGTAAGAGGGGTCACCTGTTTAACGTGGTAATTCCAAAGAATAGATCCCTTATTCTTGTATACTCTGTAACTAGGGTGGATGAGGGACAACAAGAGCAGATGAAAGAATACTCCGAAGAAAACTCCGATGAATGGAAGAAATGGCTACACGATACTCGATTGGACCTTACCAGGGCAGACCTCGATTGGGTACTCCACGTCGGGTCAAAGGTGGACGAAGTCCCCGGCCCACTACAGGCCTTCAACCTCTCCAGGCCAATCTGGTTGGATGGACTCACCCAGAACGAGTTCATGCACACCATGAGAAGAGTCTGGCTCACTAAGCTCTCTCTTATTCACAGAATCAAGTTCCTCTTCGGTACCGGCTCTGGCAAACCCGGTCCTGTCGATGACTGGAACAAGAAGAAAGGCCAGGTTTCGACTAGGAAGTCCAAGCCGTCGGCCAATGAGCCAAGGGAAGTGGATACTGACGAGACAGGTGGTTTTGGAAGAGATTTTGATCCAGCAGACTGGGCATAGTGTACAATATCGAGCTTAATCAGAAGTGACCGCTATCCGTGTAGGTTAAGTATGCAATATATCTGAAAAGCTCGCAGATAATCACCGGGTGGTCGGATATGTACAGGTCAAAGAAGAGAAGTAGTATTGCAATGGTTATGCTGATGGTCGTGAGTCTTTTCGCAGGAATCAGCTTCCCAAATGCCTCTGCTAGCGAGGTAGTAATGACAGATGCAATCGAAGTTACCCCCGATGGCGCATTCAGTGACAGGATGGTTTCTGTAGACGCCGACTCTCAGGGAAACACCCACTTCGTCTGGAGCAGAAATACACAGCACCTGTATTACAAGATGTTAGATCCCAGAGGAGAGGTGCTGATTGATGATACCAAAATCTCCAATGCGGGGGCACACAGAGCTTGGCACCCAGATATCAGAGTCGACCACAATGACATGGTACATATCACATGGACCGACAAAGCGGGGCAATGGACGATAATGTACACGCTCATCGATCCTTCATTAGACGATCAGAATGGGGACCAATCGACCGACTCAGCACTCACAATCATCAATGATTTCGAAGTTTCATCTCATCCACAAAATAGGGACTGGCCCGCGATCGACGTTGACTCAGCAAACGATCCTCACATAGTCTGGCAGGACTCTTACGAGCCCTTGGATAAATTTTACCAGCAACCACAGATATACTATGCAATGCTAGATCCAGACGTAATCTCAAGAACAGTGGAGTTCGCTGTCGGAGAGACACTGCTCACACCAATTATCGGTCACAAGGGACACCCTGACATAGCGATCGATTTGAATGACTTCGTTCAAGTGGTATGGGACGATACCAGGGGTGGAAAGGTCGAAATGGTGATTCCAATCGATACATCGGGGTCTATGCTCGCAGAGTGGGCTGACATGTGCGTTGTATTTTACGGAGGTAATTTCGTGAGTGGCTCCTATTTCCAAGGTTTGAAGCCCCTACTAATCAGGGCCAACATGACCGTCTACGAGACCCTTTATGGAATAGGTGGACACACAAGCGTCTCGGCAGCTACTTCCGGTAACTGTGCGACAGCTTACCAAACAGGTGGAAGCGGCTCTCAGGGACCAAGGGCAACTCCACTTGGACTAGTTCCTGGTGATGACAGCGGAGGAATCAGGAAGCTGAATGGCGTAATCATGAACGGCGGAGCCCTGACAATAAACTACGATGGAGGAGGAGTTGGCTCTGAATCTTGGGGACCTTCGAGTACATGGGCCTGCCTGTCATGGAAGGACGCTCAAGGAAACGTACCAGGAAACCCACCTACCCAGTTAGATCACAAGTGGAACCCAAATGCGACCAAGATTATCATCCCCGTATCTGATGAACCCCCCTATGACGGCACGGGTTGGGACTCCCAAGATACGAATACAATCCTCGAGGCTCACGATGCCTGTGTGAATGCCGGAGTCATTCCGACCCCACTTTGGGCACAGAATAACGAAGATGTCGGCTCATCCATGAAAGATCTAGCTCAATGCCCCAATGGTATAGTCAGCTCATCCTCATCAAGGAACTGTCCGGGTACCAGTGTCAGACTAACCGATGCCGGAGGTCAGATGTACAGCTTCCCAACTGGTGCTTCAAGCGCCGCTGAGCTACAGCTGATGGTGGAAGCATTGGTGTACCTAGCAACAAACAACTCCAGGGAGATATTCATGACCGTGCTAGATCCAAGGGCGCTTCTAGAAAGTCCTCCTCCAGGTTGGCAGAAAGGTGACTCAGGCACGATAGTGGACACCCAAGCGGACACTTACACTGAGGACCTAGGACCCTCTCTGGACGAGCTCGGCTACGGACACCTAGTTGTCGTCAATGACACTAGAATCACACTGAATGATGCATTCAGCCTACATCCAGCGATAGCAGTGGACACATCTGGGAACACCCATCTTGCTTGGATGGATGGAAGGGCTTATGGATTCGAGATAGACGTGAACTACGAGGTATACTACACCAGACTGAGATTACAAGGAGTTGGAGAGTGGGATGGAGTCGAAGAGGGACTCCCGACATTCGGAATTAAGCAGATCACGGATTCAGCAATCTCGACTGTCGAAGGCCTCGGGGGAGTGGACTCTAACAGGCCCTATGGCGCAAACTCACACATGCCGGCCATATTGACTGACGACTTTGACAACGTTCACCTGTCATGGCTCGACAACAGTAACGAGAGTCAGATGGAGGCAGTGATGTATGCGAGACTCAATCATACCCACAACTCTCACCCAGACGGCTTCCCATTGAATTCCCTGGCTTCGTCCGTTTTGGATGAATGGGAGGTAATACCGGTTACCTCTTGGTCATCGAACAAACTCGGTCCCAATTCTCCTGCATCCCCTGATTTAGGACAGCCCCCTGCATTTGCGAATGATCTGGGATCGGGCGCACACATAGCTTGGTCTGATGACCACAAGTGCTCCGATCAAAACAACAACGGAAAATTCACTATCTGCTACACTCATATCTTAACCGGGTTGGTTGACATCTCTCTGGGAGAGACCGAGACCTACTATCACACCATACAGCCTAGCGGTCAAACTACCTTCAATATGTCAATTTCAAACCCTACACCAGGCCCACCTGACTTGGTCTCGGATACTTACTTCATATCGATGGAAGGCGTTCCCAATAATTGGAGCTCCACGCTCTTCTTCGCGACAAATCATACCCCTATCTTCCCGTCAACCCCCATCTTCCTACAAGGAGGGGAATCCGAGCCGATTTACATGAGGATAAGGTCCCCCACAATATATCAGGCAGAACAGGATGAGCTAGCAACAATTGTTCTCTCAGCCATATCTGACAAAGACCCGGCCATCAGGGATGAGCAGATCACACTAGTTCTGATGGATGTGGTGCATGGAATTCAATTGGATACCAGTCATTATCAGGCTGATGTTGAACAGGGGCAAAATGCCGTGTTCTCCATATCCATAACTAACACCGGTAACGTGTATGACACCTTTGCTTTCTATGACCCAACAACTCTTGAAGGTCAGACGGAATGGGCGTTGCCATTTGGATGGGGAATATCGTTCCCATTATCTCTGTCTCTCGATCCGAGTCAGTCAGTCACTAGGAATCTTCAGGTAAGTGTCCCAACCTCCCAAGAACCCGGGACCTTCGTCATATACCTCAAAGGATGGTCAACCGGGGAACCGGTCCTTTCTGTGGATAGGGGGACCTTCGACATACTGGAATTGTGGGTCAACGTCTCTGTGAGGACAACAGGAAACATTGTTTTCAATCTAGGTGAAACCACTCAGAATGTTCTTCCTGGAGAGTGCTCGGCTTTCGATGTTCAAGTTACCAAGCATTTTACCCCCGGGCACCTGATTTTCAGTACGCCCGGTGGCCCCGATGAGAGGCCTCCAGAAATTTCTGAAAACACTTGGAGGTATGACAACTGGGTAGTGGATCTGGATTTCAGTGAGGCGCCAGGAGGCAATGGAATACCCGACGACGCTCCCAGATACTGGTCCCAGATAGGAGTTCCACAAACCGTAACTGCAAACATGTGCGCTCCATACAACGCTACCGCAGGACTAGGAACATCGGTTTCGTTCAGGGCCTACTTGGAGGGCGCCCCACAGGTAAGCGACAATGTAGTCCTTCTCACCAACGTCATACAGGTATACGATCTAGAGGCATCGGTGCCAGATACCATTCTTTCACTTCATCCCGGTCAGCAATATGTGATGCCGACAACAATAGAGAATACTGGTAACGGCCAAGACAGGTATGATATGGCTATCCAGTCGATAACAGACTCAGAGGGCTATACCCATGTTTGGGATTTGGATATCCCACGGGTCCTCTTCGAGGAGCTCGAAAGAGACGAGTCACAAGAAGTACCGATAACGATCAGTGTTCCAGAAAAGACACTGGCCGGCCAATATACCATCGTCTTAGAGGTGATGAGCGAGGAGAAGTACGAAGGAACAAAACTGAGGGATCTAATCACCCTTCAGGTAGAAATCATAGAATTCCATGATATGAGAATAGTACTAGACCCAGCAGTGGAAAGTAAAATCAAGACGACTGCACCGGGGAGAACAGTAAGGTTTGTTATGAATGTCACGAACTTTGGAAATGTTCCAGACACCCCGACCCTCCACAACCACACAATCGATGCAGCTGGCGAGTGGGATATTCAACCTGGAATGAACCAACTAGACAAATGGCAAATCAGGTACGCTTTACTGGAAGGTTTCGATACAGAGTTCCCAATTGAGAAGAACTGTATCGAGCTGACCATGGACGATCCGATTCCAACAGATGAATGCTATGTCTCAGCTACCACGAACTCTCTGACTTTACCTGAGATGGAAGCGTATACCACACTGAATATCGTGGCAATAGTGGATATCCATGCCGAGGCTACTCTGGCGGACAGGGAGATAGGAATCAAGGTAATGTCCGACTTCGGCTCCAGCGAGTCTGGTGGCGACTATGATGAAACACCCACCTGGGAGGACTCCTGCACTCTCGATTTCAATGGAGACGGCCTACCAGACAACTACCCTCCAAACTGCGACACTAACGAGCAAATCATCGAATTGAGACTAAGGGCTCCAGACTTGGAGATATACTCCGTTGTCGTGGATGAATACCGTGGTTCCGTTGGAGACATGCTCTCGGTCAATGTCCAAGTCAGAAATATTGGCAATGCACATGCGACCGATATCAACATAGTTCTCTGCTCAGGTCAGACAGAATCGGACATCAAGAAGAACGGGTGTAAAGAGGAGAACATTGCCTACAGACAGACAATCGAGGCAATCATGCCTTCAGAGGATCCAGATCCTCCCACTATCACGCTACTGTACATGGTAGAGGCAGGCTCTCATGATATCGTCGTGGTGGTCGATCCGGACAATCTAGTTGTCGAGACTGACGAGGATAACAACATTCAGGCTACTGGTGATAAGATGGGTTCTGATCTTGGTATTCTTGATGTCGGAGTTGAGGCTATAGTCCAGTACTCCGTTCCTGCAATAATTTTAGGGGCCACATTCGCTCTTTTCGGTGTTGTAGGGGTGGTGATGTACGGGCGAAGAATGGAAGCTCTTCAGAGATACCAGGAGAAGAGTAGCTTGTTGGCAAACCTGTCGGATGATGATATCACATTCTGATTATTTTACCATCCACCAAGGCATGGGGGTGTTCTTGTGCGTAGCCATGAACTTGCCGTGATTTGCCCCTAGGTCTCTGAGTAATCTTTCTCTTAGAGTCCTCATCATTTCTTCAGCATCATTTGATTGCATGCGCATACTGTGTGCGAATACATCCAAGTCCAATGGCCTCCTAGGCTGTATCATTAGAGCATGTGCCAACTGCCTTTCTTCATAGCTATCTAAGCCATCACTCAGGCTAGGTGAAACCTTACTCATCACATGTTGGTGTAAAGCAATTACAGCATCCCTCTCCTCGTCTATCCTCTCCAGACATTCGTCCAATTCAGATAGAACCTGCATCCCCTCCGCCAGCGGGATGTTTCTCCTAGTGCCAAGCTGAGATATCATCCCATCAAGCTCTTCGGGTAGCTTAGTTGAGAGTCTAACCGGACCTCCTCTAGGCATTTTCCTGTACTCAGAACGGAACAAATCAGGACCTAGATCCAATCTCAGCGAAAACGACTGATTAACCTTGTACACCTTCTTCGGAGGCCCTCCTTTCTCGGATGGAACCTTATCCGACTCAACGAATCCACCTTCTTCTAGGACCTTTAGGTGCTTCATTACCGCTTGTTGGCTGACCTCAAGCATCTCAGAAAGCTGAAGTGGATAATGGGGCTCCTTAACGAGAAACTTCAGAATTTCTCTTCTGGTGGTATTCTCAAGTATACTCATGGCATCATCGAAGTCGACCATCCCTTACCAACCCGGAGTTGTCTAATAGCTCCCCTTCTAAAAACCCAACCTGAACATAGTATAATATCTCAGTGTTAGATGTGGTGTCATGGGAGCGGCGAAGACAGTCATTAAGACAGTGGTTGTGATCCTTGGGATATTGTTGATTTTATCATCATTTGGAGCCTTAGTTGCAGCCAATGAGATAGACAGCAGAGTATCTGAGGATTGTGAGGATGCAGTTGGCTCAATAGGCGAGATCATAGGAGCCGATGAAGAGCAGTGTCAGGATGCAAGGGATTTGAGAGACAGTCTAAGATCCGCCTTCTTGCCATTGATGGTTTCTGGGTGCCTAATGGTCATAATCCCAATTTTCTCCACCTTTCTGGGGAAGAACGACGATTAGAACCATTGTCATCCGTTATCCCAGTTCTCCCAGTTTTCATCAGCGGGCGGATTCACGTCATCTGCTACATCCGAATAATCAGCTCCATTCGCCCCAAGGAAAGGATCTGGTGTAGTCTGGCGCGACTCGACTTCAGCCTGTGATTTCTGATATTCCCGATACAAATCAGAAGTTGTCATCAATGGATCCTTTGGCCGGACTAAGATAGACTCCTGAGCCTCATTCTGCCTCCATCCAATTATAGCTAGACACAACGCTACTAATCCCACTGGACCTCCTATGCAACAGCCACCAATCATAACAACTATTGAGATAGGGTTTTCTTGGAATATTCTAGTCTGTGATCTGAAGTCATCGACCAGCCAAAGGTCACCACTCTCAGCATCGTTGTACAGGGTATAGTCACCTGTCTCATTCGGTAAGAAAACTCGGACAACTCGGAATTTGGGACTATCTGGATTCAACTGCCTGTCAATGTGTATGATACTCGGATCGTCCGAACGACACTCATCAGGTCCTAGAGTCAACCTAACTTCGGGTAACGGATCGCTGTCCTCGACAATTCTCATCGCTAGGTATTCCCGTTGACCCAGAAAAGAAGTAGAAGAGATATTTACAACGATACTCTCTCCCGGGCCAATCACAGCTTCATTAAACTGAGAAGGATCAAGATACTTCTCACTCTCATCCGATGCTGAACTCCATGCTACAGTACCCATCAGAAGAAGGAAGAATGACAATGCTGAGAGAATCTTTGCAAACTTCATGATGCCCCGCGCCATGTGGCTAGCACGGGCTCCACCCTTTCAGTATTCGTTATCAGTATCCTAATCCAATGGTATCCAATTTCTCGGGAAGGTAGGTGTCTGTGACGAAATCTAAGCCATATTTGGCTAGGGACTGCTGCTCAGCCTTCTTACCTAGTTCCTGCATCAGTTTGATTTGCTCCTGCCACCATCCAGTGTTGAACCTGGGATCACTCAACTCTGCTTCCAGTGCCCCAATGTCTTGCTTCGTCAAGTCATCACTGGGAAGGTCATAGGCCAGAATGTCATCCGCTGTTATTCCTAGATATGTCGCCTCCTTTGTTGCGAGATATTCCGAGATGTGAGCAGTCTTGATAGCCCCGTAAGCGATACTGGCGTAAATCCTAAAAGACCAGGGATCGCAATCTGCAAATACGACAACCGGCTTCTTCCACTCGTCACTAATCCTCCTGATTATTCTTCTCGTGGACCTAGCAGGTTGGCCCTTTAAGTGAATCAATGCACACCTTGCCTCCTCGTCAAATCCATTTTCGATAAGACGATCAAACATCCCTCCCGTCTCTATGGCCATCACGAAGTCAATATCCTCGTCTACCAGCTTCAGCTTCTCCTCTTCGACGTTGTAAGGGACGCCATATCCCGAATCTCCAACATCATCCCTGCAGTTTATCCTCATCCATTCCCCTCTTCGATTCCTCTCTTCAACAGTAATATTGCCGATTATTCTAGCACCATCTTCCTCAGGTCTGAGCTTGAAGTCCTCCCTCAGACACTTCGTTACAATCTCGAGGTCCTCGGCTAGGTTATTGCTCTCATTCTGGGATCCAAATTTCCCGTTTCCCCATCCCTCAGAAATGTAATACATCTCTCTAAGGGTTGAAGATTTTTCGCTGTCGATCATCTCTTCAATAAACTCTGTGATGTGCAATGTGCGTAGGAGTTGTCTGGCGGATCCCAGCTTTGTAGCATCTCTAACAGTTTTGTTCTTCCCGTACTTGAATACCCCTAATTTGTTGTCGAATGAAATATTTGTCTTGCTCCTCACTGGAAGAATCATTCTAGGGGGGTCCCCCCTTTGCATTCTATTGTGCATCTCAGCAGCGACTTCGTGCAATGCCTCCACTACTTGCTTCCTGTTTTTTCTGGGCGCCTCGCTCATTCCCCATCACCTTCCATGCCGAACCAATCAGTATTTGCACTGGGTTCGAAGACCGTAACAGGCCTCTCTTTGATTGCTTCTGAAGGCGCCGAAGATCTACGCACCTCCTCAACAGCTGCTTCCAGGGCCTCAGCCTTACGTTGCTCGTCCAAAAGAGCTTCATCCATTCTGGTCGCACCGATTATCTCCCCGTTCCCTCTGAAGAATATGTCAGTCTCGTTCCAATCTCCCTTGGACAATCCGGATATTCCAAACTCCAGAACCGTTGAGGTCCCCGGATCCAATGTGTCCAGCCTCCAGGCCCAGAGGCCCTTTGCCTCCTTTCTTCCCCCTCTCGGATTGAAGGCCATGGAAGTGTCTTCTCCCTCAGGCCACTTGGCAAGGATAGTGTATGCCCTGGCTCTAGCAGTGTAATTGTGTATTGTAACTGAACACATGGATAGGCGAGAGTCTTTGTTCCAAGACAACTCCTCTTCCAAGAAGACCGCATTCATGATCTGAGTGATTACTGGGGCTAAATCTGGTTCCTCCCTTCCTAAAAGTTCGGATGACTTTTTGGAAATCTCCGGGAGAATGATATTTACTAGCTCGAACTTCTCCTTGGCCTTTTTTCTCTCCGAGCTCTTCTTTAGATGGTTCTTTAATCCTCTTCCGACCTCAAGCATGGCTTTTCGGACCTCATCGAAGACCTCCTCATTGTATGATACGGCCTCCTTCGCCTCACTTGTGAACTGGACGTTTGTGGAGGCCAAGTGGACCAATACAGCCGCTGGACCCTTGGGGATACCACTGCCGCCAGGCTGATCCAAGCCGTAACTTTTCCAGTTCACCGCCTCCAAAGCCTTCGTTAGAAGGCAACCTCCTTGCTGATACATCAGTGGCACCCTATTTGCAAATCTCAGAATCTCGATGGGGCCTTCAGACGAAAGGTCCCCACCAAAAACAAGACCTACTTCAATTTGGAATGGATTTCCCTGGCTAACGGTCGGGCTCCTAGTCACAGTAGAGGCGAATCGGGAGTCAATGGCCTTCGATAGCCCCTTTTTTATGAGAAGATCCTCAATAGGAGATAGGCAGTCCATTGGTGGCTTGAGAAGCTTCACAGCCTGGAACGCTGTGATCATCGCTTTCGCCTCGTCGGGCTTGATTCTCTTTGGTGTTCGACCCTCTTCGATATCTGCCATCCCAAGAATCTCCTTGGCCGCTCTCGGACTGACTCCAGAAAAATTGTGCTTCAAGAACGATGTCATCCTTCTATCTGTGGACTCTCTTAGCATCCTCTGTAGCGTCCCCAATTGAATTCCATGTGGATGCGGTTTGATTTCTTCAACGACTCTAGGTAATTTATTGCTAGTTCTTACCCAGTTTCCTTCCTCGATAATTTCCCCTTCTTTGTCCATCACAACAAGAGAAATCGATGCATGCGGATTCACAATTGAGGTCATTCTCAAATACTGGTAAACGGATTTCTTGCCTCTTTGGTATTTTGCCTTCATGACAGTTGTTATCTTAAGCCCATGAGAAATCTCCACACCGGTCCTTTCATCAATCCAAATATCTCTCTTCTCGCTGGACTTAATTGCTTTATTCTTCTTAGTGTCAATCCCCAAGTCGACAAAAACTGCAGAAGAATCACTCTTCACCTTGGAGATAACACGTGTTTTGGATCCAGTTGTTAATTGGCTGTACATCACTACACCCGTGATTCCGATTCCCTGCTGACCTCTAGTCTGCCTTATGGCATGGAATCTTGAACCAAGTAAGAATTTACCAAACACGCCCTCTATTGAGTCTCTCGGAATCCCAGGACCGTTGTCCTGAGAGATCATCTCCAACTCGTCAGATTTAGTTCGCCGTAGCTCGACTCTGATATCTGGTAGAATGCGAGCCTCCTCGCAGGCATCTAACGAGTTATCGACAGCTTCTTTCACTGCGGTAATTATCGCTCTTTGCTGGGTATCAAACCCTAGAAAATGCTTGTTTTTCTCAAAAAATTCTCCTATTGATGCTTGCTTCTGTTTGCTTGAAATTTCTTCTGCTTCATTCATGCGGATCACCCCATCAGGTCCTCCCAATACCCTAATGGAACGGGGCCTGCTTATGGTTACAGTATCCCGCTAACCGATACCTATTGAATCATACTGATACACAGGTGGGAAAAGTGGCGATTTCTCATCCAACACTGTTTTCCGATAACATGGTTCGTGAACACAGTGTTATATGTCTTGAACCAAATTTTATACACTCTTTCATTACCTATACCAAAATCCAAGCTCCATGAATAACCGAGTTGCTACCTTGACCGTGCTGGTAATTGCAAGCCTTTTGCTCTCTCCAGTCGTGGTTGCAGACGACACTCAAGACATACCAACGAACGCCCAGAACACCGGTGTACATGACTCTCTAGTGGCCGCCTTGTCCCATGCCGGACTCGTTTCCGCACTGCAGGCCGATGGCCCGTTCACGGTCTTCGCTCCAACAGACGATGCGTTTGCCGCCGCGGGGATTGACTTGAGTACATTCGACACAGAAGAGGAAAATTCAACCCTAAGCGATATATTGCTTTATCACGTAGTTAGCGGAGAAGTCACTGCTTCAGCTGTTACCGATGGAATGAACGCCGAGGCGCTCAACGGCGACGATCTCTCGTTTACTGTTACCGATGGAGTTGTAATGGTCAATGATGCAACGGTAACCTCAGCTGATGTAATGGCATCCAATGGCGTCATTCACGTCATTGACAAGGTGCTAATGCCACCAGCTGATTTGGGTGATATTCCAACAGTCGCTCAGGGCACTGGCATTCACACCTCCCTAGTAGCTGCAGTAACCCAAGCCGATCTAGTCGCAACTCTGCAGGGGGACGGCCCATTCACG
>CEUG01012024.1_pt1 | contig 16244 bp, 23 predicted proteins | sample 531421 | NCBI WGS metagenome assembly CEUG01 (sample SAMEA2622901, study PRJEB7988) | marine metagenome | biome: marine biome (ENVO:00000447); feature: surface water layer (ENVO:00002042); material: "saline water (ENVO:00002010), including plankton (ENVO:xxxxxxxx)" | depth 5 m | reverse complement strand
TAACGTTTGTATTGTTTTCCACCTTGTATGTTATACCATCCGGGGGGACCATTTCTACTGGATGACTATACCCTGCACTAACAACTAGATTCTTCCCTTTAACTTGAGCTCTTGAACCAACTCCGACTATTTCTAACTTTTTAGTAAAACCTTCACTAACTCCTTCTACCATATTAGAAATTAAGGTTCTACATAAACCATGTCTTTGCCTAGAAAACCTTTTATTTGTTGAAGGATTCACTAAAATTTCTTTCTCATTTTTATCAAACCTAATACCATCAGGCATTACACGCTTTAATTCTCCTTTAGGACCCTTAACTGTAACTATTAATCCATCGATTTCGACAGAGACTTTCTCAGGTATTGAGACTGGTGATTTTCCTATCCTTGACATAATTAATCCTCCTTAATAAACATAACAAAGAACTTCACCACCAATACCTTGTTTCCTAGCATCGCGGTCACTCATTACTCCTTTGGAAGTTGATATTATAGCAACACCGAGTCCCCCAAGAACTCTTGGCAGGCCCTTAGTATTTTTATAAATTCTTAACCCCGGTTTACTTACTCTTTGCATAGATCTAATTGTAGGAAACCTATTTTTTCCACTATATTTAAGGCTAATTATAATTTGTGACTTATAACCTTCCCCCTCTTCATTTATATCATTGATAAACCCCTCTTTTTGAAGAACCTTTGCAATACTTCTGGACATATTAGAAGCAGGGATTGAAGTTGTAGAATGCCTTTTCTGACTCGCATTCCTTATACGAGTAAGCATATCTGAGATTGGATCGTGATTTGACATAATTTTGAAATTAATTGCTACTAAAGGGCATACCCAATTCTTTTAAGAGGGCTTTTCCTTCCTCGTCTGTTGAGGCACTTGTAACGATAGTAATATCCATTCCTCTAATCGAATCAATCTTATCAAAAGATATTTCAGGGAAAATTAGTTGTTCTTTAACACCAATAGTGTAATTACCTCTTCCGTCAAAACTTTTTGGATTTACTCCTCTAAAGTCCCTAATTCTTGGTAAGGCTAGATTTATAAATCTTTCAAGAAAAGAATACATCCTATCACCTCTAAGAGTGACGGAACATCCTATTGGCATACCCTGTCTAATTTTAAATCCTGCGATCGCCTTTTTAGCTCTAGTTACCAGTGCTTTTTGTCCAGTAATAGTTGCCATTTCATTAAGGGATGCTTCTAGAGCTTTAGAATTAGAAGCAGCTTCTCCAAGTCCTCTATTGATGTTAACCTTAACAACTTTTGGGACTTGATGTATGTTTTTAAGGCCGAGATCTTTTAGGAGTTTTGGCCTTATTGCTTCTTTGTAACGATGCTTAAGAGTCATAATTTTGTGAGCGAATTCTGGTCTTTGTCAGAATTGAAAATAAAGAAAATTTGAAATCTCAATTTGATGAAAAAATTAATCAATTAATTCACCAGTTTTTTTCAATCTCCTCTTCTTTACTCCTTCTTTATCGATAAAGTATTCAATTTTACTAGTAATTTTTTTCTCTTTGGAGTAAAACATTACGTTTGAGGCATGTATTGATGCTTCTTCAGTAGTAATCCTGCCATTCTCTCCTTCTTGTGTTGGTTTTTCATGCTTTGTTCTTAGATTTATACCTTTGATAATTAATCTATTTTCAACAGGCAACGTTTTTAAGACTTCACCTGTTTTACCTTTATCTTTGCCATTAATGACCTTAACTAAATCACCTGTTTTAATTCTCATTTTGATTCTTTTAGATTCTTTATTTTTTTTGAATGCATCTAACATTTAAATCACCTCCGGAGCTAATGAAACAATCTTTGTAAAATTACGTTCTCTTAGTTCTCTTGCAACTGGTCCAAAAACCCTAGTTCCCTTTGGATTTTTATCATCATTAATTAAAACCGCTGCATTATCATCAAATCTAATTGAATTCCCTGTATCTCTTCTAAGTGTCGCTTTAGTTCTGACAATAACAGCCTTAACAACATCTGATTTTTTAACTCCCATATTTGGAAGTGCATCTTTTACAGAAGCGACAATGACATCACCGACATGTGCATATCTTCTGTTAGAGCCTAAAACTCTTATACATTGAAGTCTTTTTGCTCCACTATTATCTGCGACAGTAAGATAAGTTTCTTGTTGAATCATTTTTTATCCCCCTTTTCATTAAATGATTTATTAAGGATCTCTTCAATCGCCCATCTTTTGTGAGCACTCATGGGTCTAGTTTCCTTAATCCTTACTCTATCACCAGTAACACAACTATTATCTGGATCATGAGCTTTATAACGTGTTGTTCTACTTACAATTTTTTTATAAGTAGGATGTGGGTAACGGTTAATAACGGCGACAACGACAGTTTTGTCCATTTTGTCGCTTACAACAGTTCCAACTCTTTCTTTAAGTGCCATAATGTTTAATTAATCAGTTGATGATTGCTTGATGTTTTGATTTTTTTTTAAAGTTAAAAGTTGAGCAATTTGTTTCTTAATAACTTTAAATTTATGCGTTTCATTAAGTTGTCTCGTCGCTTGCTTAAATCTTAAATCAAATAACTCTTTACGAAGAGAGTCTATTTGACTTTGAACTTCGGAACTATTTAAATTCTTAAATTCATTAAATTTTTCTATACTTTTCATGATTTAACCTCCTTTTCATTAACTTTTGGAATCTCCGATTTAACATCACTTGATTCATCATGTAATTCATTACTCGTAATAAATTTTGTTTTTACAGGAAGCTTATATTGAGCGAGCCTCATCGCTTCTTTAGCAATTTCTTCAGTAATTTCTTCACCACCCATTTCAAATAAAATCCTTCCAGGTTTAACAACCGCGACCCAAAATTCAGGATTACCTTTACCAGAACCCATCCTTGTCTCTGCTGGTCTCATAGTCACTGGTTTATCAGGGAAAATACGTATCCATATTTTTCCACCTCTTTTTACATATCTTGTCATTGCTCGCCTACTAGCCTCAATTTGACGAGATGTTACCCATCCACAATCTTGGGCTTGTAAAGCATATTGACCGAATGCGATGGTGTTGCCACGAGAAGCAATCCCTTTCATCCTACCTCTATGCTGTTTACGAAATTTTGTTCGTTTGGGACTAAGCATTTTTAAACCTCCTATGAATTCTCATTAGAACGATCCTCAAACTGCTGAGGAGATCTTCCACCTTTTCTTTTGGGATTTCCTCCAACAGGTATGGTTTGTTCATCTTTTGAGAGAACTTCTCCCTTAAAAACCCATACTTTTATTCCTAAAACCCCATAAGTAGTATTTGCTTCTCTTGTAGCGTAATCAATTTCTGCTCTTAGTGTATGCAGAGGGACTCTACCCTCTCTAGTCCATTCTGTTCTTGCAATCTCTGCGCCGTTAAGTCTTCCACCGACCTGTATCTTTAGGCCTAGCACACCTGCCCTTTGTGCTCTTTGTAGAGCCATTCTTATGGTTCGTCTAAATGCAACTCTTTTTTCAAGTTGTTGTGAAATGTATTCTGCAAGTAAAAAAGCATCTGCATCAACCCTTTCAACCTCAACTACATTGATTCTAACCTGTCTGGTTCTATCACCTATTGTTTTTTGAATACCAGAACGTAATTCTTCAATTCCACTACCTTGCCTGCCAACTATAACTCCAGGCCTAGCTGTTTTTAATTCAAGTTCAAGCTGATCTGCTTTTCTAGCAATTAAAATATCACTAATTCCTGCAGCTCCATATTTTTTTTGAATAAAAGTACGAATCTTATTATCTTCTTGAAGAAGCATAGAATAAGTTTTAGGAGAGGCGAACCATTTAGAACGATGTTCTTGAGTAATACCTAATCTTAAACCTGTGGGATTTATTTTATGACCCATTAGCTTTGTTCCTCCTTATTAGTTTGATTTGTTTGATTTGTTTGAGATTGTACAGAAATACTAATATGACAGGTTTGTTTTTTTATTGCAAACGCTCTGCCTTGAGCTCTAGGTCTATACCTTTTCATTACTGGACCCATATTTGCGGATGCTGAACATATAAATAAAGAAGATGGATCCATACCTAAGTTATGTTCAGCATTTGCTACCGCAGATCTTAATACTTTTGTTATGGGTTCAGTGGATCTATAGGGCATAAATTCCAGCATTATTAATGCATCCCTATAAGATCTACCTCTTATTTGATCTAATACTCTTCTAACTTTAGAAGCAGAACCACGGATATAGTTACCGTGAGCGATTGCTGTTTTGTTTTTTTCAGGTGTTTTTGTCATTATCTTGCTCCTTTTTTATCTCTAATATGACCCCTATAAGTACGTGTGGGGGCAAATTCACCTAATTTATGGCCAACCATTTGTTCAGTTATAAAAACAGGAATATGTGCCCTGCCATTATGAACTGCAATTGTATGACCAATCATTACTGGAAGTATAGTTGAAGACCTTGACCAGGTTTTGATAACAGATTTGTCGTTATCAGTATTTTGTTTTTCAACCTTTTTAAGCAAACTATCTGCAATAAAAGGTCCTTTTTTAAGTGAGCGTCCCATAATTTAAAAAATAGAATTATAAAAATGAATGATCATGAATCTCGACCTCCACGACTCCTCTTCGAAACACGACGTCTCTTTCTGAGAACCAACTTGTTACTTGGTTTATTCTTCTTGCGTGTTTTCAACCCTAGTGCAGGCTTTCCCCAAGGAGTTACAGGACCAGCTCTACCTATTGGAGCTTTTCCCTCTCCTCCCCCGTGAGGATGATCACAAGGGTTCATGACACTCCCTCTAACCTGTGGCCTTCTACCAAGCCATCTTCTTCTTCCAGCCTTTCCCAAACTTGTATTACGAATTTCTGCATTCCCTACTTCTCCGAGGGTTGCATAGCATTCTTTTCTGACAAGTCTTACTTCTGTAGAAGGTAACTTTAAAGCTACATAATCACCTTCCTTAGCCATAACTTGAGCACTAGCGCCAGCAGACCTTACCATTTGTGCACCTCTACCTGCATATAGCTCAACACAATGAACACTTGAGCCCAAAGGCATAAAGGATAATGGCATCGCATTTCCATTCTCAATTGGAACTGATTCGCCAGCAATTAACTTCTGACCAACTTTCACACCTGCTGGGGCAATAATATATCTTTTTTCTCCATCTTCATAAAACAACAAAGCAAGTCTTGCATTTCTATGAGGGTCATAATGAATCGCTGCTACTTTAGCTGTTATATCTCTCTTATCCCTCCGGAAATCAACAATTCTATAAAGTCTTTTATGACCACCACCTCTATGTCTACAAGTGATCACACCTCTATTATTTCTTCCCTTTAATCTATGCTTTGAAATTAGTAATGATTTCTCAGGTTTTTTTCCTGTTATTTCACTGAAGTCTGTCACGACTCTCTGTCGTGTTCCAGGGGTATAAGGTCTGAATTTACGAATTGCCATTTTAAAACTCCTTATGACTCAGGGAATAACTGAATTTTGTCCCCTTCAGCAAGGCGAACAATCGCCTTTTTAATTTGAGAACGCTTTCCAGCAAATTTTCCAACCCTTCTTGACCTTCTGGGTGGATTCATTGTATTAACTCCGATAACTCTAACATTAAACATTGTCTCTACAGCAGCCTTGATATCGGGTTTAGCTGCTCTATGATCAACTTCAAATGTATACTGATTCAGATCAAGAGCATTTGTAGCTTTCTCTGTAATTATCGGCTTTCGAATAACATCCGCTAAACGTGAATTGAATTTTTTTGTCATGATCCGTAAACCTCCTGAATTTTTTCAATCGCTGTTTTACCTATCACAATATGATTAGCGTTTAAAATATCAAAAACATTTAGTTGATCCGCAAGGATAAGCTTCACATTAGGAATATTTTTTATAGATTTTTTTACGACTGCATCTGGGGAATCAAGAATGATTAGAATTTTTTTTGCTTTATCTATTCCTAACCTATCTAAACCAGCAATAATTTCTCTTGTTTTAGGTTGTTTAAGAGATGAACCAAAATCATCAACAGTTTTTACTTCAGAAATTCTTGACATTAAGGCTGTCCTTAGAGCTAATCTCCTTTCCTTGCGATTCATATCTAAATTGTATGAACGTGGCTTTGGACCAAAAATAATTCCGCCTCCAGGTCTCAAAGGAGTTCTGATCGAACCTTGTCTTGCTCTACCTGTTCCTTTTTGCTTGTATGGTTTTCTACCTCCACCTCTCACTTCAGATCTAGTGAGCGTAGACGCGTTACCTTGTCTTTTGTTTGCCAATTGTCTTAAAACTGCTCTGTGAATAAGATCTTCAGCAGAAGTTTCTTTAGCGACCTTAAGATCCAATGTTACTTTGCCACCTTTTTTGCCATCCCACTTTAGAGTTTCTAATGTAGCCATTATTTTGTACCTCCTTTATTTCCAACTTTATTATTGGGCTTTATATTGAGAAGAGAACCTGGTTTACCAGGAACAGAACCTTTTACGATAATTAAATTTTTTTGATCATCGACTTTTACTACAAGTAATCCTTTAGTGGTAATATTTTTCCCCCCATATCTACCCGCCATTCTTTTACCTGGATAAATTCTTCCAGGTGTAGTTCCTGCTCCAGTTGATCCAGGCTGCCTATGATTTTTAGATCCATGACTCATTGGTCCTCTGCTGAAACCATGCCTTTTTTGATAACCAGAAAATCCTCTTCCCATTGACTTACCGCTGATATCAACTTTTTGACCAACCTCAAAATTCTTCACTGTAATTTGAGTACCTAATTCATATTGAGAAGTTTCTTTAACACGGTACTCTTTTAAATATTTCAATAGTTCTTCACCAGATTTTGATAAATGACCTTTCTGAGGTTTGTTCAATAGCTTATCTTTTGTAGAACAATAACCTATTTGCACCGCAGTATATCCATCCATAGCAGATGTTTTTAATTGGGTAATTCTACAAGGGCCTGCCTGAATAAGGGTGACAGGAACTGCATTACCTTTTTCATCAAATAATTGGGACATTCCCAATTTTTTTCCTAAAATTCCAACTGACATTTGACTTTTGTAAGACTAGCAAAAATTTAATTTTTAATTTATTTTCTAATACCTTCTTTAAATAAAGGAACTAGCTCAAAGTAAAAACTAATCATTGTGGTTGAGACTTATCTATTTAAAAGATAGTTTCTCATTAGGTTATTACCTAACCAAAAATTTTAACGCAAACGTTAAAATCGTGGATTGAAATAGAGGCTCTGCTAGCGTTCGAGCATAAAAATCCACCGATTTATAATTGTACAGCATCAAGTTCCATAAAATGAAATATCATGTGAATATAGTGGAAATTATTTTTCATGCCTTTACTTCTCACAGGACAAAAATTTCATGATGATCTATTACATCATGGAGCGTTAGCTATATTCGCACCACTTGAGGGAGGATATGAGACTCGGCTTCTCAGAAGAATGCGCGCTAGAGGATTTAAAACATACATCACTTCTGCTCGAGGTTTAGGCGACCCAGAGGTTTTTCTATTTAACCTACATGGGGTAAGAGCACCTCATCTCGGACATCAAAACATTGGAAGAAATGGAGCTCTTGGTGAAGTACAACAGGTAATTCCACAAGCAGCAGAACTATTTAATGAGAATGATAAGAAAAAGCTCCTGTGGCTTCTTGAAGGACAAGTATTATCTCAATCTGAGTTAGAACGCTTAATACAAATCTCTCAAGAGAATGAAGAATTAAAGATAGTTATTGAGATGGGAGGTTCTAGAAAACTTAAGTGGGAATCGCTACAAAACTATATTAAAAGTCATTTATAAATTTGAATACTTTTACAAAAAATCAAACCAAATCTGATAGATGGGTCAAACTCATCTGTGGAGCAAGCAATGAGGATATTGCTTCTATCGAAGATCTTTGCGCAATCTATACTGCTGCTGGCGTTGATTATATTGATGTAGCTGCAGATCCATCAGTGGTTGAAGCAGCTAGAAATGGAATCAATTGGTCAAAAAAAGTATTTGGGAAACATCCTGGGTTAATGATAAGCATCAGTGATGGTAAAGATATTCATTTTCGCAAAGCAAAATTTGATCCTAAAATTTGTCCAAGTGACTGTCCAAGGCCATGTGAAAAAATTTGTCCGACTTTCGCCATTAATGAAAATGGAGTTAATAAAAACAAATGTTACGGATGTGGTAGGTGCATTAATAGTTGTCCTTTAAATTTAATTTCTGAATATGAATATCGTTTATCAAAAAGTTCCTTAAGAGAAATCCTTCAAAAAATAAAACCAGACGCAGTTGAAATTCATACAGAGATTTATCGAAAAGAATCTTTCGAAAATGTTTCAAATATCATTAAACAATCAAAAGTACAGTTAAAAAAGATTTCAGTAAGTTGTGGATTATCACAATCCAACACATCTCCAGAGGCTCTCGCAAAAGCTTTCTGGGAAAGATATGAAATATTAAAAGAACACAACGTTCAATTAATTTGGCAACTTGATGGTAGGCCAATGTCAGGCGATATAGCCCCAACAGCAGCAAAAGCTGCGGTCAAATTGTGGGAAAAGATACATCCCCTTCTTCCTCCTGGTTTAATTCAATTAGCAGGGGGTACAAACGGAAGTACATATAAATTTCTTAAGAATGATGAAATCCCAGATGGGATAGCTTTTGGTAGCGTAGCCAGAAAACTTGTCCAACCGCTAATTGAAGATGCCTTTAAATTAAATAAGAAAATCTATGAGAATCCTGAAAAAATGGCCTTAGCCATTAGGAAAGCAAAGATTTTACTTGAACCATGGAAAGCGAATCAAACAATTTTATAGTTTTTAGATCGTAAAAGATCTATATTATGTATTAAAATAAGAAATCCAATGGGCCGTCGCCAAGTGGTAAGGCAGCGGGGTTTTGGTCTCGCCATTCCTAGGTTCGAATCCTAGCGGCCCAGTTAACTAAATTATTCAACAAAGAGTGCAAAATCAAAAATTAATTTTATTTGATTTTGATGGAGTAATAATTGACGGAATTAATGAGTATTGGTATAGCTCATTAATGGTTTGCAAAATATATTTAAATTCAAAATTAATACCGGCAGACTTAAATATTAATATGAAAGTTTCAAATACTTTTAAGGAAATAAGGCCATGGGTAAAATACGGATGGGAAATGATTCTCATAACTCATGAAATTGTCAAAGATAATAAACCTCTTAATGACTCATCAAAAAGTGATTTCTTAAAAAATTATCAAAAGAGTTGTCAGGATTTATTAGCTAAAAATTCATGGGAGATTAGAAATCTACAAAAATGGCTCGATAAAGTGAGAGAATTACAAATATCATCAGATTATGACAAATGGATCAAACTTCATAAACCATTCTCGCAGGTTATTTCTTTCATTAAAAAACTACAAGAAGATGGATATAAGATTGGAATTATTTCAACAAAAAACAAGGTATTTACTTCAAAGATCTTAAGAAGATTTAATATTCATCCTGAATTAGTCTTTGGATATGAAGAAGGAAAAAAAGTTGACATAATATCTAATCTTGTTGAAGAGTATGAAATAAAAGGTTTTATAGAAGATCGAAGAAAAACATTACTAAATTTAAAAGAAAACAAGAAAACAAGTACAGTTAAATGCTTTTTAGCAGATTGGGGTTATTTAAAGGATACCGATAGATTGAATCTAAAAAAAGACATTATTCTACTAAAATTAAAAGATTTAAGAAATTTACTTGCTAATTTAAATTGATCAGCTAGGGTACGTCTGTACTATTGAATTTATTCTTAAATTAATTTGGATATGAAGTCTAAATTTAAGAAGTATTTATCAATAACTATTCAGCAATCAAAAAGATGAGTATTGAAGGAAAACGAAATGAAGGGTTTAGTGATGGGCTTTCAAAAGAGAAAGATAAAGCCTTAAGCCTAGTCTTAGGACAAATCGAAAGGAATTTCGGGAAAGGATCCATAATGCGCCTAGGGGATGCATCCAGAATGAGAGTTGAGACCATTTCAACTGGAGCATTAACATTAGATTTAGCATTAGGAGGAGGATATCCTAAAGGACGAGTAGTGGAAGTCTACGGACCAGAGAGTTCCGGCAAAACAACATTAACTCTTCATGCGATAGCGGAGGTTCAAAAAAACGGAGGCATAGCAGCATTCGTAGATGCTGAACATGCCTTAGACCCTGTGTATGCTGCATCTCTTGGAGTCGATGTGGAAAATTTATTGGTTTCTCAACCAGATACTGGAGAAATGGCTTTAGAGATTGTTGACCAACTCATCAGATCAACAGCTGTTGATCTTGTAGTTGTTGATTCAGTGGCAGCGCTAACTCCTAGATCTGAAATCGAAGGAGAAATGGGAGATCACGTAGTAGGCAGTCAAGCAAGATTGATGAGCCAAGCAATGCGAAAGATTACTGGAAATATCGGCAAATCAGGTTGCACAGTTATATTCCTAAATCAATTACGACTCAAAATTGGCATTACTTATGGCAATCCCGAAACCACTACAGGTGGAAATGCATTGAAATTCTATTCATCGGTAAGATTGGATATTAGAAGGATCCAAACTCTCAAGAGAGGTACAGAAGAATATGGTATACGAGCAAAAGTTAAAGTCGCAAAAAATAAAGTAGCTCCTCCATTTAGAATTGCTGAATTTGATATCTTATTTGGTAAAGGGATAAGTACGACAGGTTGTTTATTAGACCTAGCAGAGGAAACTAATATAGTAATAAGAAGAGGTGCTTGGTACAGCTATGAAGGAGAGAATATAGGTCAAGGAAGAGATAATACAATTATATGGTTAGATCAAAATTTAGAAATTAAAGAAAAAATAGAATCAATAGTAAGGCAAAAGTTAACTGAAGGAACAGAGGTAAGTTCAAATTCAATGAAGCAGCTAAATTCGAATCAAAATAACAGTACGATTACAAATAATATTAAAGAGGTAGCATAAATTCATAATGAATCCGCAGGAGTCCACAAACCTAACGCTGGTCCTATAAATCTAACTACAATCCAGAGCAAAACCAATAACCCAATACCTACCCATCCCCCTTTTATAGTAATTTTAATAAAATTATCTTTTTGATTTTCTGTGATGGGTAACCATTCAAATAATCTTGGAGATTTGTCATTACTTAAACTCATAAGTTTTTTCTTAGGAGGCAATCCTAGATTTTTCCTTCTTTTAGCTTCTCCCATGTAAATTCTTTTTTTTTGATAATAACCTACTCAAAGGGAAACATATGATTTAAAACTTTTGAAGGTTGAATCTTTTTTATTAATTCTCTCCCCCATTGTCTATTTCTTACTCTTCCATCCAGTATAACTAGAGATCCTGAATTCTTTCTTAAAGGAGACACAGCTTTTTCAAGCTTAGTAACAGCTTCAGGTAGTAAGAATTCTCTAAACCAATCCTTAGAGCGTTTAAAATGAAAAGAGATAGTCTGCTCATTAATAGGATCAGTAATATCAGGAATGGGTAATACTGGAATAATAATTTGATCAGGTAATATTGAAAAGAATTGATTTTTGAACCACCAATCATAACTCGCTACTAGGATTGATTTATTAGCTTTTGGCAAAGTCTCAAGTAATACTAAATAACCATATTGAGATGCCAAATTGGTAGCTAAATTGATTTTCAAATCATGCGTATCGGTTAAGATCAATGTCAACCCTTTACTTAGCAAAAAAAGTTTAGAAATTTGACTGCTTATGGAGTTTAAGAATAAAGGATTATTAGGTAACATTTGTCGAGGGGGAACGTAAATTGAAAAACTTTTCTCATCAAAGTCGCTCTTAAAATTAACAACTAAGTCAATATGGAAATTATGACCTTTTAAATATTTTCGAAAAAAATTATCCTTTCTAAAAGAAGACAGAAAAAGAAAATAATTTTGCGTAAGCAAATCTCTAATCTCATTTAATTCCTCAATTGGTTCTAAAACAAGAGACCATTCAAAATTCTCATAATTCACTTTCACCCAACAAGCCCAAGTAGCAAATAAAGCATCATTAACTCTCGAAAATTCTTGGGAGAATGATTTATTTTGTTTAAAAAATTCCTTCAGATGTTTTATCTCACTTTTAGACAGATAAACCTTTTCATTAGTTGGTATTGCCCTTGAAAAAAATCTTTTTTTCAAACTATTGTATTGTTGCTGTATTACTTTTTCTTGATGATTATTATTTTTAATACATTTAAACCAATCCTTTTTAAGTAAATTTATTTTTAAAATATCCTTCAAATCTGCTTTGAGATTTGCAATATCACTTAATACAATGCGTTTACCATTAAAATTATTATCATCATATCTTTTCAAAATATCGATTAATGATATAAGAAAAATTTTATGTTTAGAAAAAATTATTTGATCATTAATAATTTCAAAATTAAAGCCAAATTCTTTTAAATGATTTAAATGTTTTTTCTTTAATACTTCAATTTTTTCTCTTGAAATTACCAAAAATATATCTTTTTCATTCAAGAACAAAGAAATTAATAAAGGAGAAAACCACTTATCTGTTAAAAAAATTTCTGAATTTATTAAATAATTTTGATCAGTCTGGATACATTTTGAGATAATTCTCCCAAATGAATAAATATGATTCCAATCAATAAAATTAGATTTCAAAAAATTCTTTAAATATTTATGACTTGCGATCTCAAGCATTTATAATAATCGAAATTGTTTTAAAAAATATGATAGTAATAAAGAAAACTATAGCCAAAAAAATATCTAAAAATTTAAAATTATGAAAATAGGAATTGTGGGATTAGGACTAATAGGGGGATCAATTGGTTTAAGGTTACAGGCTTTGAATCATACAGTCTTTGGAGTTGTCAATAATACTTTTAATGAAAAAAAAGCAATAGAGAGAAAACTAGCAACTTACGTGACTACAGATTTAAATGTTTTGAAAGAATGTTCTATTATTTTTTTGGCACTACCCATAAGAAATTTAATAAACCCTAAAAAGGAGTTAATAGAGACCATCCCACAAGACGCAATAATTACTGATGTAGGCTCTATAAAAGAACCCATAATAAATACCTGGGAAAGTGTACATCGATTATTTGTAGGCTCTCATCCGATGGCAGGTAATGAATTTAAAGGAGTTAATGCAGGGAATGTTAATCTTTTCGATAATTCAAAATGGATAATCACAAAAACTACTAGAACAGATGAGGAAGCAGTCAAAAAATTATCAAAATTAATTATTTCTATGCACTGCGAAATAATTTATACTACTCCAAAAGATCATGATAAAGCCACATCTTTAATATCACATTTACCCATCTTTTTGGGATCATCTCTTATTCAAACTGCTTACGAAGACAACGATAAGGTCGTTAAGATTCTTTCTCAAAAGATTGCCTCCTCAGGATTTGCTGATAGTTCTAGAGTAGGAGGAGGAAATGCAGAATTAGGAAGAGATTTAGCAGAATTCAATAATGAAAACATATTAAATAGTATTCAAAGATTAAAAGCGAACCTAGATGATCTTGAGAAAATAATAATAGAAAAAAACTGGGTAAAGCTTTACGATAAACTTGAAAAATCAAAAGATATGAGAAAAAAATTTTTAAATTAAATATTTTATAACTCTATTTGAGGCAACCCTCTTGAGGCTAATATCTGTCTCACAACCATAAAGGCAGATTGACTAACTCCAGCGGTTCCCTCTCCAGGATATATTGAATCTCCACACAACCATAAACCTTTAAAGGGACTTCTACTAGATAAACCAAATAATCCGAATGTATTAAGATTTTGTCCTAAACCCCCAACTATTCCTCTTGGTCTATTTGTCCATTTTTGAAATCCTAAAGGAGTTGCTAATTCTCTATGTATCCATTGACTAGAGGAGATTTCAAATTTATTTTCTATCGCTAATGATATTTTTTCGAGATAATCCTTCTTTTTCTCAATATACATTTTTTTACTTAAATCAAACCATTCTTTTGTTTCAGTAAAAATACTAGCAATTAATGTCATTTCCCCAAGAGGTGCGCGACCATCTCCTTCCTGACTTACTGATAAAAAAAGAGAACCAAGTTCGTCCGATATAAATTGATAGTGGCTAGATGGAATTTTTTCAGGGGAAATCCTTTTTAAAACCGAATAGAAAACAATTGCTCCTGTAGGTTCAGATATATTTCTAATTCTATTTTTATATTTGTTATGTAGTTCTGAAGAATCATCGAGATGATCTAATAAACTTTGAGGAGGTATTGCATAAACTATATCTTTTGCCGCATATTGAAAAGATTCTTCCTTAATTTGAGCATTAAGCTTCCATAATTTACTATGTTCTTCAAAATATATTGAATTAACTTTTCGCCCATAATGAATTTTAGCATTTGTTAATTTCAATGATTCTTCTAAAGCTTGACTCAAAACCTGCATAGATTCTTTTAAATGAAAAAGACCATGTGGCTTTTGAGGCATTTGTAGTACAGTACATCCATAAAGTGCTGGAGTTTTATAGACATCTTCTTGTGAATAGAGTTTTAATTGTAAGTTTAAAAATTGAATCAATCTTTGATCTTGATGAGCACCACAAATTCTTAATAAATCAAAAATAGATGATTTTAAAAGCATTCCTGTAATAATATTTTGAGGAATTATTGCTTTTAACAATTGAGATAAATCCCATATATTGCCTATTGGTAAAACAGGATTATTATTTGCAAATTTCCAGTTACTCTTATGAATCAAAGAAGATAATTCCCAAAATTTTTCACTACCTGGGAATTGTTTTTTTCTTTCCTGAATCCACTTACTATTTTCATACCAAATACTTATTGGATTACTACCATCGTTCAAATCAACAATACAAGCAGGGTCTAATATAGTAGATTTTGGTATTGGTATCTCAAGAAAATTAAATATTCTGGAATGTATCCCTCCTTGTTCTAAACCTGCTACTTGAGTTGCACCTACATCAAAAATATAATTTTTTCTCTTAAACGTCCCTGCACATCCACCTGATTGTAAATGAGATTCAATTAGGGTTACTGATAGACCTAGTTTTGATAAGATCGCAGCAGATGTGAGTCCTGCAATACCCCCACCAACTACTACAATATCTTCATTAATCATTACAATGAATAAACTACCTACTACTGAAGTTAGCGAAATTTGCACCCAATTAGGTGAATCAAGAATAAAAAATATCTTACAAATTCATGGAGGCAATATTCATAATTGCTTCAAAATAGATTTTCAAAAAAAATCTATTTTCTTAAAAAGAAATAAAAGAAATGAAAGATTTTTGAATTATGAATATCATTGTTTAAAAGATTTAGAAAAATATATCAATCATGAAAATTTACAAACTCCTAAAATATATTCTTACTTGGAAATTAATAAAATAGAACTCTTATTAATTGAATGGATAGAAATGAAAATGACTAATCAAATGAAATTAGGAAAAGGCTTAGCAGAAATGCATTTAATATCAAATAATCATAATCCAAATAAATTCGGTTATGCAGTTGAAGGATTTATCGGACTCAGTAAACAAATATCAGGATGGGAAAAGAATTGGGCAGACTGTTTTATTAATCTAAGAATTAATCCTCAATTAAAAGAATTCAAAAAAAAGAATTTTAATTCAAATGAAGTAAAAAAGTTAATTTTAAAAATCAAAATGATCCTCAATGATCATAGCCCATTAATTTCTTTAGTTCATGGTGATTTATGGTCAGGAAATTTTGGAATTAATAGTTTTAATAAAGGGGTTATTTTTGACCCTGCATCTTGGTGGGCTGATTGTGAAGTTGACATAGCTATGTCATTACTATTTGGAGGTTTTAAACAAGATTTTTACAATGAATACTACAAAGTTTTACCAAAGAAAGAAGGTTTTGAGCAACGAATAACAATCTATAATCTCTACCACATATTAAATCACGCTAATATGTTTGGAGGAAGTTATGTATTACAAGCGAATCAATATATTAAAAATATTATAAATATGTAAGGTAAGCTATCAACCTAAGTAAGTTTTCTTTAAATTCTGTAACTTGTCCAATACTGCATCACGATTTTCACTAGTCCTTAAGTTCTGCCAGCTCCATTGACCTACAACAATCACTCCAAGTAATTCTAGAAGCCCAGGAATTATTGGGAAAAAGTTAATTGTGTCAATAACAACCTTAATAATTATTTGAGCTATAACCACAACCGCAATAATACCGGCTGCTTTTCCATATTTTCCCATTTGGGTCCAATC
>CEUG01070517.1_pt1 | contig 16282 bp, 21 predicted proteins | sample 531421 | NCBI WGS metagenome assembly CEUG01 (sample SAMEA2622901, study PRJEB7988) | marine metagenome | biome: marine biome (ENVO:00000447); feature: surface water layer (ENVO:00002042); material: "saline water (ENVO:00002010), including plankton (ENVO:xxxxxxxx)" | depth 5 m | reverse complement strand
CCAGCATTAGATTTGTTAAATTTGTACCAATTCCTCTCCCCACAATGACCCTGGTTAGGTACAGGGCTAATATGTGAGCCCTTTTCTCACCTTCCTTTTCAAAGAGTCTTAGATGGGCATAGCCTTCGATTGCTTTATTGCACTCAACAACCCAAATTGGATCTCTTTCGATGGCTTCCAGTCTGTGCTTTTTATTAAATTCTCGAAAGCCCCAGCCTTTTATTTCTTCTTCACCATGGTCTTTTGCGCAAATTTCGCGAATTGATTTCATGTGAGCAATATGTATGGCTTTCGCATCCACAGGCTTAGCTTCACGTATTTTTATTTCATCCATGATTTTAGTCTATCTAGAAAAATGGAACTGATCTAGGCTTTCTATGCGGCATACTGTCCAAGACCGTAGATTTTGAAACACGTCTTCACTGTCTGGACGGGTTTCCCATCACCAATAAGCCTTGAAACCTCAGGGGCTCCGTAGAAGCTGAAAGCTTCTTTAGCATTTTCGACTTCCCACGTCCTAAGTAAAATTCTGTTAGTTGTGCAAATATTCACGATCCTAGATGCCGTTTTTTGCTATGGATACACAATAAAAAATGATTTTTGTGTCGGATAATTATTCTACAAATGCGAAAACGTTCTTCAAACAGTCTTCCCAGTCGTCATTTGGATTAATAATTTCCATTTTTGAACAATCAAGTTGTTCGAATATTTTCTCTTGAAGACCGGCCCAATATAGTAAGGCCTTATAAAATCCGCTTTCTCCCTCCAATCCTCTTTTTTGAAGCCATGGCTGCTTATCATGAAAATTAGTTACAAAAGGTATCCAATTAGGGTGCTTTGGCTTACGTTCTTCAATTATATTTTTTAAATGTATTCCTGGATCGCTATGATTTAAATAAACTAGCTTGAATTCAGAGTGCCCATTTATTTCTTCTAAAATTTTTTTGGGTATAGAGGCGGCAGTGTTATCCTCTTTTCCGTTAAGCATCCAAAAATAGCTCGTATTTTGCAGAAATCTTGATTCTAAAACAGTAATATCACTACCTTTAGATGGAACTTTCAACCAAGAGCTAAATGGATACTCTTCAAGAGTGGTTTTCTTTATAGCATCTGGTATCGTTTCCTCATTCCAAAGAAACCCGACGGGGTTATTTTGGCTATATTCCAAAAATAATTCTACGGAATGCCCCTTAGTCTCTAAGAAAGATGCAATATTTTGTGCAGTCGTTGTTTTTCCACTTCCTGGTAGACCCTCAACAACAATAACTTTAGACATCATTGATATTTACTCCATAGACGGCATGGTCTTTTCCTACTGTATGGTAACCAAATGGAACCCGGCTGAAAATAATCATTTAGCTGTGGCTTCGCCAAATTTCTGAATCATCTATAGTGCTTTAGAGTCCAAAGAGATTTTACCCTGCGGACTCGCGAATGCAGAGTCTTTTAGTCACAGAATCGGGCAAATATAGGCTTTCCTAGAGCTAAAGTGTGCCGATCTATATTTTGGTCATTTGAATTGTGGACAGCAAATCTTTGGCTCCAAAATACAGATCGTGCTCAATAATAATTCAATGCCAGATATTTTTACAGATATGGAACTTTATATATGGGACAACACTGGCTTTTACAAGCAACTGTATCGTGCTCACCCAAATAGGTCTTTGTCTTTTGTTCCCCTACAGCTCTTAATCTATCAACTGGTAATCCATATTAATGCCAGAGCATGAGGCTTCTAGCCACGCGCCACTTTGCAAGGGGCCACCATTGTTGGGAAGTGTGATCACATCAAAAAAATAAGAGTTTCTCTCACTAGAATATTTTGCAGTCGCTGCTATTCCTTCAGCAATTTTTTGAATTGTATTATTATCTCCCACCCACATGCGAATCTGGTCTTCATTTTTCAATACATAGAGTTCGGCCATCGACTTGGCTCCTACCTCGGAAAGAGAGCAATCAGATGCCAAAGCCAAATTTGAACTGACTATCATGGTAAAAATAGTTAGGAACTTTATCATCACTATTATTCTCCATCCTTAGTAGTAAATTTACAAAGGTTCCAGTCATACCCAAAGCCTTGGCCCAAGAAAGTTAGCCGTCCACCTCGGCCTCCAACTCTAAGTTCATAGCCGCCTGAAATAAGAGCTTCATCAATATAAATTTTATCTAATGAACCTCCGTATGCTCTAGTTTCTTCAGTTAAGCTAAACTCAACCAAATCTTTGAGTTTGCCATTTCCGCCAACGATACCTTCCATTTTATACAAGTAATCTCTCATTAAAGAATTGTTTCCATAGCCGTCATACTGTTGAAATCGAATAGAGTTCTCATCTACGGTTAAGATGGCATACCCATCAGTAAGAAATCCATCTTCATTATTTTTGAACGGTTGGCACTTATAGGTGTAGGTGGCGGCAGCGGCAATATTGGAAATAAAAATTGCCGAAATAATTAAAAACAAAGCCTTTTTCATAGATCCCCCCAAGATGAAGCCCTTATAGTGAATCTTAAGCCACATTGATAGTCATTATTTGGTTAGTGGCATAGATATACCTTTTTAAGGCTGCTGTCAGATTTTTTGAAAAATTTATATAATATGTACAGAATCCTCACGCAGCTACCTAGATTGTCTTTTGCAAAGCAATCTTCACATTTAATTTCGATGGGTTACATTCCTGAGCGGGTTGTAATTCCCCTCGCCCTTGGCGCATATCTTGCTGAAGGTATTTGCATGAATTACTTATACGTTTTTATTATTGCCTTATTGTTCTCTTTCAATGCCTTTGCAAATTCTGGAACCTTAAGTCAGGTCTATGAGCTTTCTGACTTAGAATCCCCTTATTATGATTGTACAGATACTCAAATTGCGAGAACCAAAAACTACCTCTATATTTGGATCGATCCTGAAGACAAGAAAATAAATGTTCTAATGGAGCCCTACGGTTGGGGAAAAGGCTATTATTCCATCAGAATGAAAGAAGTGGGCAGAGCAAAGAACTCCCAGGAAATCCGGGTTCTCATGTCCTACGGGCCATTTTCATCTTCCATCACCCAAGAAGAGCTGATGGACATAACCTTTAGCTTTAGCGACAACGATGTAGATGTTCGATTAAACCATTACTTTTATATTTCTAATGCAAGCTCCTCAGAGGCCAAGCAAATATCATCTTGGGGCGAATGGATAGAAACTTCTCACAGCAATAATTCTAAAATTATATTAGATGGGGTTGTCTACATGAAAGAAAAAGATTTTTCTGATGAAACCCACACATGCCATAGAGTTACAAATTGAGCTTACTCAAACTTTCCTATAAACCTTAGTTGATTGGCATTTTGGACAATGCTTCACATGAAGGATCACCGATATTGTCTGAACCAAAGCAACACTGATCTGTTAAGGTGGGAACGTCGAATAATTTTTTTTCATCATGCCAGTACCCTAGAAGGTGAGCAAGTTCGTGAAAAAATGTTTTCTTAAACCATGTTTCTTTTTTGAGGTTTTCCTCGACTAAATGGACTGCGGGCATCATGCAGTTTTTAATTAAAAATCCTCAAGCTCAGGCGGTACCTGTGGCCGCAATGCTTGCTTTTGGATCTACCATGAAGGTTACATCCATTAGCTATGGTGGGTGCCATCAAACCAGTGCAGGAAACATTCTTCAATTGACGATTAAAGTTGTTGGCGATGGCGCGCTGTCCGCTGCCGACCTTGGCGCAACAATTAATTGTCCCAAAGAGTGATCCTTTAACTCTATTTAAAAATAAGATTTTGTACGGGAAGACACATTCGATCAAAGGACATCATCGATCTTTAACAGTTCTTAAGAACTGTTAAAGCCAGGTGAAGCTTTTGAAGATTTCGTTGCAGTTTTTGATGGTGTCTTTGAAAAACTCACGGCGGTCTCTGCAAGTAAGAATCACCATGGTTTGGCCGCGGCCAAAAACCAACTGTCGAATTTGTTTCTCTCGGTTTTGTCCCACAGCATCCACAAGAAAACCGGTTGTTTCGTTCACCTTTATGGGTTGGCTCTTCAAAATTTCCATTCCCAAGCGGGCATAGTCTTTCAAAGACTTCTTCAAATACTGCTTGAAAGAAACCTTAGGATCCTTTTGATCCACCCGAATGGTCAAAGAGGCTTGAAGTCCCTTCTGCAACTTTGGGGACTTGTATATGGTTTCGATGCTCTTTGAAGTGGTGGTAGGACCTTGAATATACCAAGAGGTGTTTCCGGCATGCATTTCAAAACCTTGAGTGGAGCGAAAGAGCTCGTGCTTTTTGGTGGTCAGTGCCGAACTGGAAGTTCCAGGGATTGGAGCGCCAAGACTGGGAACTGCAAAGAATGTGAAAAGACCATAGACAATGGATTTTTGAATCCAGGTTTGCATCCCATCCATGAGACCCCCTTTTGACTTATTTTAGGTCTTTTTTGAACAGGGCACAAGGCGGGGTCTTGGGCCAATCCTTCAAATAGATTTGATAGCTTCCCGAACGGTTGGACGAAAAGGCCAAGTGAGTTTTGTCTGGAGACAAGGTCGGCTCCACATTGTCACCCTGACTGGTCCATTGAGTCAGGCACGCTCCGTCCATATGAACCGAAAAAACGTTGAATTTTTTGGGGTCAGGGTGATTCATGCTGAAAAAGATCACATTGAGTTCTTCATCATAGTAAGGATCTTTTTTGATGCGATCGAAATCAGGAAGAAGAGTCACGTAACCCGAAGGCCACTTTACCTTCAACTCTGAAGTTTCGTAGGTGTCACTCCAGTGGATCCAGACGTGAGACTTTACATCCTGTGAGGAACTCCACTGGCTGTTTCCGGGAATTCGAGAGTAGGGACGGACAATTTTTGGGCGCCGAGCATTCATGGAATAAAGAAAGAGCTGATTGTTCTTCCTGCGCGTAAAAATAATGCCTTCATTTTTGTCGTACCAAAAAGCTTCGCCATCAAATCCTGGAAGAGCCGTCAGACGAATCACTTCAAATTTTTCCAAATTGTGAAGATAAATTTCCATGGGCTTTTTGTACTTTTCAGGCCCCTGAAAATTGTCTTTATTGGCATCTTTCGAAAGCAAGGGCCGTTCTTTGGTTTCATCTGTGGCACTGGAATACAAAAGCCACTTTCCATCGCGAACATACTGGGGATCCTGATTGTCGGCCCCCTGAAAAGTGAGTCGCTGTTCTTTTTGCGTTTTCAAGTTCAACTCATAAATTTGACTGTAACTGTGAAAAGGGCGGTCGCCACTGGTATAGACCAATTTTTGGCTGTCCGGAGAAAAGCGCGGGGAATGATTGTCCCCCACTTGAGTCACCTGAGTCAGTTCTTCATTGAGTTCCACTTGGGGCACAAGAACCTGCCCCGAGCGTGTCCATTTTTGCGGAGAGCTGCACTGAACGCCAGCCAGTGCCAATGTCAAAGCGGCAAACAGATAAAATTTAAGACTTCTTTTGCGAGGAGCCATCCTGTGAGAGACCAACGAAATTCACCACCTTTTTAACCAGAGAGTTGGGGCTGACCTTTGCCAGATCTTCTTTTTGAACCCAAACACCATCTTCAGCTTGAGTGCTCTTCTTAGAGGAGTCAACGAACACATAGATTTCATGATGGGTGATGTTGTGTTTGAAATGGAAGTGCTTGGGTTTTTTAGAAACCGTTTTCATTTGTCCCAGGGGCAGAGGCTGAGATTTTAAAATGGGATATTTGTGACCTCGGTCCAAAAGAACTTTATTTTTGCGCACCGGGTTTTGAATCTCCCAATAAATCAAAACTTTTTCCTTGCGAGGTCGAGGTTGGGGTCTTTGAGATATGGTTTCCCTCTTTCGACTCAGGCAGGTTCTTTTCAATGGACAAAGAAGACAGGATGGAGAGCGAGGTGTGCAAATGGTCGCGCCCAATTCCATCAAGGCTTGGTTCATTGCACTTGGAGGTGCGCCTTGAACCCATTGGTCTGAAATTTCTTGGAGTTCCTTTCGAAAGGCGGTTTTCCACCAGGGGCCGTCCAAGTCATGAACCCGGCAAAGGACTCGAATGACGTTTCCATCCAAAACTCCTACCGGCTCTTCAAAGGCCAAACTGGCGACGGCGCGAGAAGTGTAAGGTCCAAAACCGGGAAGCTCTAAAAGTTCTTTGTGAGTTTTAGGAAACTGCGAAGAGGAATCCAACATTTGGGCCGCTCGGTGAAGATTGCGGGCTCGAGAGTAATACCCCAAACCACTCCAGTATTCGTAGACTTCTTCCAAAGAGGCTTGGCTCAAATCTTTCAATTGGGGAAAGCGTTCTAAAAACCGCTCGTAAAAAGGGATCACGGCCTGAGTGGTGGTTTGTTGAAGCATGGTTTCTGAAATCCAAATTTTGTAGGGATCCTTGGTGGTGCGCCAGGGAAGTGGACGATGATGTTCCTGGTACCACTTGTAAAGGCATTGAATTTGAGAGGAAGAAACCTTCATGGTCCCCTTTGTCCCAAAAACCCTTTGGAAAATCAATATGGAGGTTGAGGTCCGTTGGAATCGGGTATTAGAATGTGGCCTATGCAAAACAAAAAATTCTCAATGCGTCATTTCCTGTTTGTTGTGGTTCTGCTTTCCTCTTTTTCGGTTGTGGCTCAAGGAGCCGTGATCAAGTGTCCTCCCAAAGAGTTGCAATTGAAAAATTGTGTGCTTCGGGGAAAAGACATCAAGGTCAGTTTCAGTGACAACAAAATCCGTTTCAATTATGGACCTTGGACTTCCATTGTGAATTTTCCTTTCAGCGGTTTGATTTCTGATTGGAAAGAAGTCCATCTGGTTCAGTTTGGAGAGCGTTCGTTCGTGGTGGTGAAAGTTTGGGAAGAGTTGGAAAAAGAAGTCTCTTTGGAAGAACTTCATTGGCGGGTGATGGAACTGGCCAAAAGAAAACTGATCATTCACGTAGATGAAGTCCTCGGAAAAAGAAAAAAGAGGGTCGACAAAGAAGAACCTGCAATCAAAGATGTGCTTCAGCCCGAGTCTCTCACTCAAGATTCCAAAACGGGAGAGATTCATTGGAGTGTGGGCAAAAAGACAGGAGTGATTCCCCATGGATTATAAGCCGTTAAGTGGTCGAGAGTTTCCTCGATTTTCAGGCATAAAAACTTTTTTTCGACTTCCACTGGCAGATGCCAAATCCGATTGTGACATTTTGATGGTGGGTGTGCCTTATGATGGAGCGGTTTCTTACCGTCCGGGAGCTCGCTTTGCTCCTTCGCAAATTAGAGAGGCCTCTTCCTTAGGGCGTGGCTTTCATATGACTCGCAACCGAAATGTTTTTGATCTTAAAAAAGTCGCTGATGGCGGAGACTGTTCGGTGGTTCCCATCGATCAAACTCAAACTTATGAAAAGGTCGAAAAACATTTTGGGGAGATTTTATCTTCGGGGAAAAAATTTATCGCCATTGGTGGAGACCACTCTTTGGCTCTTCCTCTATTGAGAGCCGCTCATCGCAGTGCAGGCGAGCCTTTAAACTTGGTTCACTTCGATGCTCATTTGGACACTTATCCTGCGGCATGGAACTGTGAATACCACCATGGAAGTTTTTTGCGTCACGCGGTCGAGGAAGGATTGATTGCCCCTGACCGATCCATGCAGTTTGGAATTCGCGGTCCCTTGGCTGGGGGTGAAGATTTGGATTTTGTTCGTAAGCATGGAATTCACGTGTTCACCGTGGATGATGTGCGCGAAAAGAATCTTTCGGAGTTCTTAGCAAAAATTCCGAAATTTAAAGGACCCACTTACATCACTTTTGACATTGATTGTTTAGACCCGGCCTATGCTCCCGGCACGGGGACACCTGTTGTGGGTGGGTTGACCACCTATGAAACCCAGCGCATTTTGCGTGCCCTTGAAATCGAAAATTTGGTGGCGGCAGATTTGGTTGAAGTTTCACCACCTTTCGACTCTTCTCAAATCACCGCACTGGCGGCCGTCGATACGCTGTTTGAAATCCTGTGTTTGATGTCCGCAAACTGAACCTTCACATGGGGTGAAAAGAAAGTTCCTGGTGCCATTCGCAGTAGGGACTTTCTGATTGCAGAGGATCTTCTGTGGCAATGGCCTTTAAGGCCAGGTGGATAAAGTTGTCGGAGTCCGTGGCCTTGGCCAAGTCACACAAAGTGACAATTCCCACCAATCGTTTTTGGCGATTCAAAACCGCCAAGCGTCGGGTTTTGTGAGCTGCCATTTTCAAACCCGCTTCCATCAAATTTTCGTCTTCAAAACAAAAGTGAATTCCATCAGACATACAGTCTTTTACAAAACAGTTTTCTGGAGATTTTTCTTCCGCCAACGAGCGCATCAAAATGTCACGATCGGTAATGACCCCACGAAGGCGGTCATCCAATCCGACAAGAAGGGCTCCGAAATTTCCGGACTTCATGATCTTTACAACATGTTCAATGCGATCTTCTGGGCTTACGACTTGGACCTCTGTGCTCATGACATCTTGAACTTGCATTGAGACCTCCCCGTTGATTTTTCTCAGTGCTCTTACATTGTCTTGCAAGAGCACTGAAACTTCCTCAAAAGGTTATGACTCAATTGTGATTATTTTTTAACGGATGCGTGCGCTTAAGATTTCCTGAATTTCTTTGGAACTTCCTTTAGAAGCCACCGCTCCTTGGGCGAAATCGGGGCGTCCTCCACCCTTGCCGCCCCACTTGGAAGCGATGTCTTTTAAGACATCGCCGGCTTTGATTTTTTGAGAAAGTTCTTTCGACACCGAAACCAAAATGGGGTGGGTGTCGCTTCCTTGTCCGGTAAGGATCACTATGGAGGGTGAAAGTTTGTCGCGCAGCTTGTCCGACAGCTCACTTAAAACTTTTCGATCGTCCAAGTCCGTAGAAACAAAAAGCCACTTTCCTTCCAAAGATTCCACTTTAAAATCGTGAGCCTCTTTGATCAATTCCTCAACGTCCACGCTGGAGCCTTTAAGATCTTTGATCTCTCCACGAAGTTTTTTGACTTCTCCTTGAAGTTTTTCAACTCCTTCGCGAAGTTCGCTCGGATTGTTGTCATTCAAAATCTTTTCCCAAGAGGCTCCTTGCCCCAAGGCGCTGCGAGCCTGTTGAGATTGCTTCGCCAACAGATTCAAGTATTCCAAAGCGCGAAGTCCCGTGAGGGCCTCCATGCGTCGAACGCCGGCACTGACGCCACTTTCGCTGACAATTTTAAAACACAGAATTTGAGAGGTGTTCTGAACATGGGTGCCTCCGCAAAATTCAATGGACTGCGGGCCCATGGTGATCACACGAACTTCGTCTCCATATTTCTCACCAAAAAGAGCCATGGCGCCTTTTTTCAAAGCTTCTTTTTGGGGAAGAACTTCGGCTTGAACATTATGGGCGGCGGCAATTTCACCCGCCACCAAAGATTCTACCTGCTCCAGTTCCTGAGGCGTTAAGGGTTTGTTGTGAGTGAAGTCGAAACGAAGGCGATCACTTTCCACCAAAGATCCTGCTTGGGAAACGTGATCTCCCAGGACCTTTCGAAGGGCCCAGTGTAAAAGGTGAGTGGCGGAGTGGTTGTTTGCCGTATCCCGACGGTCACTTCCATCCACTTGCACCAAGACAGAGTCGCCCACAAAGATTTCACCTTCGGTGACTTTGATGCGATGAAGGTGGATGTCATTTTGTTTGATGCAATCGAGGATTTCGGCCTTCCCTTTGGAGCCGTGGAGGGATCCATGATCGCCCACTTGACCACCACCTTCAGCATAGAAAGGAGTGGATTTCAAAATGACAAATCCTTCTTGATCGGATTTTAAAGTGTCTTGTTTGGATTTCAAATCACTCAAGGACAAAATGGTCCCGGTTTCTGCTGTGCTCGAATAGCCCGTAAAGAGGGTGGGGCCTTCTTGATCTTTGATGTCTTGAGTCCAGGTTTTCAAAAAGGCTTCGTCTCCTGACAGCGCTTTTCCCTTCCAACTGCGACGGGCCATTTCTTTTGCCGCTTTAATTTTACTTTCAAATCCTTGCTCATCCACGTGAAAGCCTTTTTCCTCGGCAATCAATCGCGTGAGATCCACAGGAAAACCAAAAGTGTCGTAGAGTTTAAAGGCTTCTGCGCCGGAAAGGGTTCCTCCTTGGGGCAAACGTCCCAATTCCTCTTCGAGAATTTTCAATCCTTGATCCAAGGTGCTGAGAAAACGTTGCTCTTCATCTTTCAAAGTCATTTCAATCAGCGACTTTTGATTTTTCAGCTCCGGGTAAGCTTGAGACATCTTCTCAATCACTTCGAGGGAAGCGGGTAGAAGTAAACTTTCAGATTTGGAAAGTTCACGGCCAAATCGAATGGCTCGACGGAGAATGCGTCGAAGAACATAGCCACGCCCTTCGTTGGAAGGAAGCACTCCATCCGCAATCAAAAATGAAATCGCTCGAGAGTGATCGGCCAATACTCGAAAGGCCACATTCTCAGGAGTGTCGCCGCCTTTGATTTGATAGCTCTTTCCACAAACGGACTCAATCTTGTGAATCAAATCCATAAAAACATCGGTGTGATAATTGCTGATCTGATTTTGCATGACGGTTGTAAGACGTTCCAAACCCATTCCGGTGTCGATGGAAGGGTTGGGAAGGGCGGTGAGGTTCCCCTGACCGTCGTCATTGTACTGCATAAAGACCAGGTTCCAAATTTCCATAAAGCGGTCACCTTCGCCGCCCATGACATTTTCCTTGGGATCTCCACCCACTTGATCTCCCAGGTCATAAAAGATTTCAGAACAAGGACCACAGGGCCCAGTGTCTCCCATGCGCCAGAAGTTGTCTTTTTCTCCAAAGCGGTAAATGCGATCTTTCGGAATTCCTTCTTGTTTGTGCCAGATCTCCGCAGCCTCATCGTCTTCTTCAAAAACCGTCACATACAAACGGTCTTTGGGAAGTTGAAGCTCTTCCAAAATGAATTTCCAAGCGTAGTGAATGGCGTCCTTTTTAAAGTAGTCACCAAAAGAAAAATTTCCGAGCATTTCAAAAAAAGTGTGGTGACGGGCCGTCCAACCGACATTTTCCAAGTCGTTGTGTTTTCCGCCGGCGCGCACGCATTTTTGTGAGGATGCCGCTCGGGTGTAGGGGCGTTTTTCCGCTCCTAAGAAGACGTTTTTGAACTGGTTCATCCCCGCATTGGTGAAAAGCAAGGTGGAATCCCCTTGGGGCACAAGGCTGGAACTTTGAACTCTTTCGTGTCCGTGGTCTTGAAAGTACTTTAAGAATTTTTCGCGCAACTCAGAACTGTTCATGAATCACCTTTCGAATGAGGCCATCCGTAAAGCCTCGGTATTTTAAAAATCGGTATGCTTTGGTGCGGGTTTCGTAATCCAATTGAAGAAGGTCGTCTTCATCGAAACGAAATTTCTTCTTTAGGAGTGCGCGCATTTTTTCCAGCTCTTCTTCTTCGTGCCACTCCACATGGGGAAGTCCACGTTTTTTCAATTGCTCTTGAATGTAGCGGGCGCTTTTTAAAGAGCGAGACCAGGACCGTGCCGCACTTTCCGCCAATTCTTCTGGAGGCAGTAACCACCGGCGCTCCACCGCTTCCGCCACCACTTGATCGATCAAATCTTCTTCAAAAAACTTGATCAATTTGTCGCGCAGTTCTTTTTCAGAATGATTGCGTCGGGCCAGCAGATCTGCAGCCTTATTGAGAGCTTTCAGGTAACGTTTTTTTGCGTCCTCCATCTCTCCACGTGTACCTGATTCTGTTGAAAATTGGGATTATTTTTTGGACTTCTTCCCTGAGCCCGAGCTTTTGGATTCGGAATTGCGAGGATCCATCACTTCTAAGTCCGCGCTGTCGTCTTGGCTCCAGTCTTTCTTGCTGTCGCTGGTGTGATGTTCTGTGGACCAAGCACGTCCATCCATAGAGGCGATTCCATCCAATTTGATGCGAAAGTCTTCGGCGCGGGAGGCATGTCTGAGGGCTTCCTCCAAGGTGATCGACTTTCTTTCTAAGAGGCCCATTAAACTCTGATCAAAAGATCTCATGCCCCAAGCGGTGTAGCCCTCTTCGATGGCAATGATCAAATCTTTGGTGTGTTCGGGATTGACGATCATTCCTTTCACCCGAGGACTGCTGCGCAAAATTTCAACGGCGGGAACCATTCCAGATTGATCGGCTTTGACACACAGCCTTTGAGAAATGATTGCTTGCAGCACAGAGGCCAATTGAATGCGGATTTGTCGCTGTTGAGTCCCTTCGAAATAAGAAAGGATGCGGTTGACGGTTTCCGTGGCATCCATGGTGTGAAGGGTGGAAAGCACCAAATGTCCCGTTTCGGCGGCCATCAAGGCGATTTCTACGGTTTCGCGGTCTCTCATCTCACCCACAAGAATCACATCGGGATCTTGGCGAAGACCGGCGCGAAGGGCTTTGGCAAAGGACGTGGTGTCTGATCCCACTTCTCTTTGAGTGATCAAACTTTTGCGATCGCGAATCAAATACTCAATGGGATCTTCCAAGGTCAAAATGTGTTTGTGGGTGCGCTTGTTGATGTCATCCACAATGGCGGCCAAGGTGGAGGATTTTCCGGAACCGGTCACTCCAGTCACCAAAATCAAGCCCCGTTCCACTTGGGCAATTTGATTGAGCACCGCGGGCAAGTTGAGGGATTCAATGGTGGGAACCACGTGGGGAATGGCACGAATCACAATTCTTAAAGTTCCCCGTTGGTAGAACAGACTGACGCGAAAACGTCCCAGGCCTGAAACTCCATAACCCGCATCCACTTCTTTGAGATTTTTTAAAGTTTCCTTCTGCTGATCATCCAAGATGGTCTGTGCCAAATAATCCATCTGTTCGATGGTCAATGGGGGAATGCGTGAAGAAAGGGGACGCAGCAAACCATCTTTTCGAATCACAGGTGTAAGGCCTGCCTTCAGGTGGATGTCCGATGCACCTTTCTGCATTGAAGCTTTCAAAATCTCATCAAGTGTCATAGCTTCTTTAATGCTACAACGAAGTTCCAATTCTGGAAAAACGAAAGGATATTTTCTGGTCTGGCTGGCTCGACAATTGGCGACCGTTTTTGGTCTGGGTTATGTGCCCAAAGCTTCTGGAACCTGGGGGACCTTGGCGGCCATTCCCATGGTCTATGGGGCTCAAAAGTTGGGGCACTTGGAATTTTTAATCCTGGTTTTTTTTGGAGCGGTTGTGGGCGTGGTCACCGCCGATCTTTATTGCAAGTCCTCTTCGTCCGGAGATCCTCGAGAAGTGATCATCGACGAGGTGGTGGGCTACTTTGTGGCCATGACCTGGCTCCCTTTCAACGCGTTCTATGTGATTGGAACTTTTTTGGTCTTTCGCTTTTTTGACATTTTGAAACCACCGCCCGTTTCGTTTTTTGATTTGAAAAATCGAGGAGGAATGGGAGTGATGGCCGACGATTTGGTGGCGGGCATTTTGACCAACCTGATCTTTCAATGGATTTTTCAATCGGGATGGACCCCTCCATGGACTTAAAAGAATTCCAGCCTCAGGTCTTGGAAGTGCAAACTCTGTTTGAACAAAAGAAGTGGACCTTGGGGTTTTGTGAAAGCTGTACCGGTGGTTTGCTGTCTGCGGCCGTTGTGGCCCAATCGGGAGTGTCTTCCTTTTACAAAGGTGCCGTGGTCTCTTACGCGGGCTCCGTGAAAGAATCTGTGCTTCATGTTCCTTCCGCGGTCATTCAATCGGAAGGAGAGGTCAGTTTGCCTGTGGTTAAGGCAATGGCGCTTGGCGGCACGAAGGTTTTAAATGTGGATTGGTGTCTGTCCGTTTCTGGAGTGGCGGGACCGGGAGGCGGATCTGCAGAAAAGCCGGTGGGAACGGTGTGTTTTGGGTTGCTCGGCCCCCATTTTGAAAGGCAAGAGAAAAGAATCTTTTCCGCGCCTGTTGGGGCTTTGCAACGTGAAGACATTCAGCGACAATCTGTGATTTTTGCTTTCGATTTTCTTCTAAGTGCGGTCAGATAGGTCAAGGTCGGGTTCGGGTTTTATCTCAAAAATAACCGTATAAAGGAGTTTCCATGGCAACAACGTCCGCTTCCAACAATTCAGACAAATCGAAAGCTCTCGAATTGGCAATTTCTTCCATTGAAAAACAATTTGGTAAAGGTTCCATCATGAAGTTGGGAGGAGATCAAAATCCTTTCGCCAACGTTCCCACTTACAGCACAGGTGCTTTGAGCTTGGATATTGGTTTGGGCATTGGTGGTCTTCCAAAAGGTCGTATCGTTGAAATTTACGGGCCAGAAAGTTCGGGTAAAACCACATTGGCTCTATCGACCATTGCTCAAGCGCAGAAGGCCGGTGGAACTGTCGCCTTCGTGGATGCGGAACACGCATTGGACATCAGTTATGCACGAAAACTTGGAGTCAACGTGGATGACATGTTGGTTTCTCAACCAGACACCGGTGAACAGGCGCTAGAGATCGTTGAGACCTTGGTGCGTTCTGGAGCTGTGGACATGTTGGTTGTGGATTCTGTGGCGGCATTGACTCCACGTGCAGAGATTGAAGGGGACATGGGAGATTCTCACATGGGTCTTCAAGCGCGCTTGATGTCTCAAGCTTTGAGAAAATTGACCGGTGCGATCAACCGCTCCAACACTTTGGTGATTTTCATCAACCAAATTCGAATGAAAATTGGTGTGATGTTTGGAAACCCTGAAACCACCACCGGCGGAAACGCGTTGAAGTTTTATTCTTCCGTGCGATTGGATGTGCGACGGATTGGCGCCATTCAAACCGGCGACAAAGTGGCTGGAAACCGAACTGCGGTGAAAGTTGTGAAAAACAAAATGGCTCCTCCTTTTGCCAAAGTGGAATTTGATTTGATGTACGGAGAAGGGATCTCTGCAGAAGGTGACATTTTAGATTTGGGTGTGAAGCATGATTTGATCGACAAGTCGGGCGCTTGGTACTCCATCAATGGAGAGCGCATGGGACAGGGTCGAGATCAGGCAAAATCCTTTTTGAAAGAGCATCCAGAGATGATGGCTGATTTGAGAACCAAAATCTTGGAAGCCAATGGAATCGGTGGCAATGGCCCTGGAGCCGCGGCCACAGGATCGGCCAAAATGGAAGCTGCTGCAGAACTTGCAGAAAAGGCGGAGGAAGAAAAGACTTCCACCAAAAAAGCCACTTCTGCAAAGAAGGCCAAGAAGCATTAGTTGTTTGTAAAATTTCAGAGACCTCATGCAACAGAATGTCTCTTGTGTGAGGTTTTAAAAAAGGCGACTTCGGTCGCCTTTTTTATTTGGAAAAATCACATCCTGTTTTCTTGAGGTTTCCTCATGGAGATCACTGAACTCTAAAAAGAACTTTATCTAAATGAGGGCATCCTGCTTCCAAGAGGTCTTTTCCTGTGTACAAGTTCCTGTTTTCCAATTCTATATTTCATAGAGCCGGACACACTCATCCGTGAGTTCTTCCAGCATTTGCCCTTTGGGCGAAACGCCTCCTGCTTGCTGGAGGTCCTTTTCTATGAATTTTAGAATTTAGAAATAGGAATTCATGCCTGGAAAAATCACATCCTGTCTTCTTGAGGTCTGGCTTTATAAATTTCAAATCTCATAACAAGAATCCGATCGAGTTTATGGTGCCTACTAAACGTTGCGGCAAGGTTGACATCTTTTTTAACTTCGTTCACACAAATCCATCCATGGGCTCTGTTTCCGCGTATGAATTCTTATTTCCCAAATTCCAAATTTCATAGAAGCGGACACACTCTTCCATGAGTTCTTCCAGCATATCTAGCTAGTTTTTTAGTTTCCATTGTCTCCTCGAGCAAACGCGCCCATCCATGGGCTCACAAGTCTTTGCCCTTCGGGCAAATCACCTCCTATTTTCTTGAGGTTTACTCAAAGAGAAAATGGAACTTAAAAACTTTACTTTAACTGAAAGAAGGGTTCCTTCTTTCTTGAGGATCAGCTTTTGTGGCGGTTGTGGGTGGAACACAATACCTGCAAATTGCTTCGTCGTTGATCGCCACCGAGTCTTACTGGATGAATGTGATCTATTTGCAAAAAGTGTTTGGATTCACAACCTGGATATTGGCATTTGTAGTTTGCTGTCCTTAACACATCATTTCGTAGGCGCTTGGAAATTTGCCGGGGATTCTTCGATTTTGGTGCACAAAGCTCTTTGTCCTCTCTGGATTCTGAAGGTTTCCGCTGAACATTCTCATAAGATTTGAGTTCCTTTTCAATCAGCTCCACCAAAAGACTTTCTACATTGTGTTTGTGTGACTTCAGTGCTTTCAACTTTTCCAATTTCTGGTTTTGTTCATGGGTCAATTC
>CEUG01018409.1_pt1 | contig 16358 bp, 13 predicted proteins | sample 531421 | NCBI WGS metagenome assembly CEUG01 (sample SAMEA2622901, study PRJEB7988) | marine metagenome | biome: marine biome (ENVO:00000447); feature: surface water layer (ENVO:00002042); material: "saline water (ENVO:00002010), including plankton (ENVO:xxxxxxxx)" | depth 5 m | reverse complement strand
CGCCTTGACATGGCGAAGATCGAGAGTTCAATTCTCTCCGAGCCCACTACCTTCACTTGAAAGTGATTGAATTGTTTTACTTAATGTGCTTAAAATAATAAGTGATTGAAAAGCAATTAACTATTAATCATAACTCTTCGGGTTCAGGGGTAGAATTCCTGCTCACAGCATCAGGTTCACTTTTGCTGTCATCATCAAATGAAAAATCCGTAGTGCCGCCGTCCCACTCTACTACATCCTCGCTTTGTTCAAATTCCTCTTCAACGATTTTCTGATTTGGCCCCATAGAGTATGCCAATGGGTCAATTGTCGTCTCTTCAATCACCCTTTCGCCTGGTGTCGGTGCTTGTCTATCTATCAGATGACTCGTCGAGTGAAATGCCCCGCACCCCAAACATCGGAATGAACCCTTGCGATCTATGCAACCACACACTGGGCATTCAACCATGTCTTTAAACAGCAATAATTTGTCTGATGTCATGCTAATCTTCTAAGAACATATCATCTTGGTAGCCAGTGACTAAATCCCCTGTGCCGTCTTCCTCGATGGTTACTAGACCTTCATCATCGTCGAACTCTATTATTGTCCCATATACCTCTTCGTCTTCCAGCACTAGGCCAATGTATGAACCGACATCAATTTCATCGTCATAATCGCCTTCCTCAGTTTGCTCATCTGCCTCAGTAGATTCTGTTTCATCTGGGTCATCATCGTCGGGCTCTGATGCATCAGAAGATTCGGTTTCTGATTGGATGATTGAGCTCATAACTTCCTCTTTCTCTGACTCATTATCGCGCATTGCCTTTACTCGAGCGCGCCACTTTGGCACGTAGTAATACTGCGTAATCAAACCGGCTAGCAGCCCAATTACTCCAAACGGGATAAAGATAAACGTGGCATCCCAATAAAATCCTGCGGGCATAGAAATCTCTCCACCCTCGCCAGCTAACGGCGTTAATGAATTCTTGCAACCACCAATCTGTATTTCATCATCGCACGGATAGGAATCGCCATTATTGTATAACGTACCATCTTCTCCAACTGCTTGACCGAATTCAGTATCGAGTGTTACGATACCGCCATTCCCGTCAACAAAAGGCGCTAACGTTCCGTTAACAATCCATAATAATATGAAGAAAACAAAACCAGTGTGTATAAGTGGCCAGACAACGTCCTTCCACTTTTTTGACATCATACGCTTTTGAAGCTTCGATGGGAATTCCTTCGCAGTTGACAGTGCAGCCTCTTCCTCAGGTTCCTCCTCATCAATTGTTTCTAGAGTGTCAATAAACTCAATTAAGTCGATATTATCATCGCCATCAGCATCAAACATAGTCATCAAATTAGAGATTGAGGTTTCATCGATATCGTCATTAGACTGTGAACTTAATGCGTTTGCCAATTCATCACGATTTATTTGGCCATCACCGTTTTTATCCAAGTCCTTAAACAAGGCACCTGGATTAATATCAAGCTTATCCATATAGTTAACCAATATCGCTACAGGATCAGTAGCAGAATCTGATTCCATCTCAACATTCATTGTTTCGATTATCTCAATCAATTCATAAGCATTGATTCTGCCATCCGAATCTTTATCGACAAGAGAAATGATTTCCATCACTTGACCTGGAGATAGGTAATCGCCAGCAATTTGGTTTATGCCTTTTTGTAGTTCTGGGCCATCTATTACTCCGCTATCATCTAAATCCATTGACTCAAACATTGATCTTATTGTCATATCTTGATTTTTTGCCGCATCAAAAAGGCTGGCAAGATATACAGTTGCTGAATTTTCAACATCACTTATCTCGTCGTCTTCATAGGTCATTTCGCTGATTTCGGCTTCGTCTGATTCATCTGTCTCAGCGGTTATTTCAACCTCGTCAGCCTCAGGTTCATCGATTGCATCTGAGTCATCTGGCGCAGTTGTATTGTCGACCGCTTCTTCAGGCTCAAGATTGTTTGATGCATCTTCGTTCACGATGACGGTGGTATCATCTTTGACATCTGTCGTATCATCGGAAACATCCATTGAGTCGGAATAAGATTCTGCAGCTTTTTTCAGCTCAGCCTCGGTGAGATAGTCATTATCGTTCTCGTCATACGCCTTTGCGTGAGCAAGGAATCTGTCTTTATCGGTAATACTAAACTTCTTCATTACCCTGTCCAAGACATTATCAGAATATTGCATAACAGAGTCTTTTGCTTCATCATCCACTTCATCAGTCAGTTTTGCTTCCTGACCAGAAATTGCCACAACTAATTCATCAAGACTAATTACACTGTCATTGTCAGTATCAACCTCGTTAATCAACCGATCAATCTGTGAGGGTGGTAAATCAGCTAAATTCAACTTGAGGAGTCCTGTCTTCAGTTCGTCAGCATCGATATAGCCATCTGAGTCGGAATCAAATTTGGAAAATAACATACGAGAATCTATTCCCGTATTGTTAAACCATTCTCTTAAAACGTCTAGTACGTCATCAGCGACGAAGAATACTCCACAGTCCGGACAACTTTTGGAATCGAGTGGGACTAATGAATTACATGCCCCACATTCACCTAAAGCCTCATCCGAAACTCCGGCAATCTTTACTCCACACTCAAAACACTTTTTCGAATCAAGGCGTATAATCGCTCTGCATGCACCACATTCCGCCATTGGAACATTATCTTCTGCTTCATCAGACATAGTCACACCCAATTTACCCAGTCCCACCAATGATATAATGATTAAGAGGTAAAAGTTGCTCAAATGTATATATGACTAGTCTTACTGGTAGCACAATGGAGGTTAGTCGTGGCAATGTTTACGTCTATGAATTTCCAGGTTACGAACAATTTGCGATGGATATTGATTTACTAATTGAGACCAATCATAATTGCCATTTCAACTTAATATCTCGATTACCGGCTCGTAGGCTACTAGATAAAATCGATATATCCTCAATGGAAACTTACTGGCTGGCAAACGCTAAAGGAACTCATGTAATACAGCCCTTGCTCCGAGATATTACTGCGATGATATATCAAAAACAGAAAAATCAATTTAATTTTTTTATTATTGATGGCTTAGAGCAAGTATATGAGGAATGCGATGATGTTGATGCATTACTTACTGAGATAACACACCTTGTGGACGGAATCAAATCATTGAATGCTTCAGCCATGTTTTGCATTGACAGTTTGGCATTCGAACAAAAATTCATTGTCAAACTTAATTATTTAACGCAAAGGATGGATATCAAACAAGACCAAGAATTCGAGTCAACGGATTTGCAGATTGAGGATGTTGAAGAACATGTCGAACAGCATATTGAATTTGAATTAGGGATAGATGGCGGCCCGAGGATGGCCTACTTGTCAAGATTGCCTGAAATTGGTTTTACCAGGGAAATTTTAGTGAAACGAATCCTACAATGGCGACGTATGGGGATTGATGTGTCAGGAATTGAACCTGCACTTTCCTATAACGAGGATAAGGCTTACTTATTGTACAGAACCATTGAAGAGAACGTAAGAAGAGCCACCGAACTTGAGAGATTTATTCATGAGAATCAAGATTTACTGGATGTGACACAAGTCGCTATTGACATGTTTAGAATAAGGCAGTTGACAGGATTGGACGAGTTGGAACAACGGTATTATTCATTACCTAGTTAACTTGCTATTTTCGGCTTCAACTCTAGCCAACCATGCACCGTTCCTCAACTGTTCTGCAATAGTGGTTAATTCCATACTAGTGCTTCTATCAGCAGTAAGCTCTGGTGCGATATTTCTAACAAGCTTAACCAAGGATTTTACGACTGGGGAGTGTTTTTTATCGTGATAGGACAGTGCTTCTGCTGCGATAAGTAATTCACAAGCTAGGACCTCAGATAGCCTTAATGTTGCTTGGTATAGGTTCCAGCAGGCTGTTGCACCCATACTTACATGATCTTCCTGCCCTGCAGAGGTGCTAGTAGAAAACGAACTTCTTGGCGATGCGTGTCCGTGCAACTCGGCTAATGCCGAACCAGCACTATATTGGACAATCATTAAACCAGATTCTAGACCACTATTTTTTGCGAGGAATGGTGGTAAATTACTCTTTTTTGGGTCTAGCAGTTGATCCATCCGTCGCTCTGATATTGAACCTAATTCAAATAATGCTAACGAGACTGAGTCGGCACTTAACGCCAATATTTCGCCGTGAAAGTTACCTTGAGACAGTATGGTATTGGTATCAACACTGTCGGGGAAAACAAGTGGATTGTCAGTCGCACTGTTTAGTTCGGTTTGAATAGTATTTTGCATTGACATGAATGATTGGTAAACTGCACCATGAACTTGAGGAGCGCATCTAAATGAATAAGGGTCTTGAACTCTGTTGTAGGTATTCGTCGAGTTGCAGATTTCAGACTCGGCGATTATTTCACGCATCCGCTGTGATACAATGAGTTGGCCAGGGTGCGGCCTAGCTTCATGAACACGAGAATCCAACGGCACCACGCTACCGCAATATGCTTCAAGAGAAATTGCGTAAATAATATCTGCCATAGGTAGCAAATTACTGAGCACATTTAATGATAAAATTGAATAGCTTAGCATCTGGCTTGTGCCGTTGATTAGAGATAATCCATCTTTGGCTTCAAGTTCTACGGGGATTAGCCCCTTCTCCACCAAAACTGCTTTTGTATCGACCAATTTATACTCATCATCAATAATATTTCCTTCACCTATCAAAGCTAATGCCATGTGTGACAATGGTGCCAAATCTCCGCTTGCGCCTAAACTGCCAATGCGGGGTATGTACGGCGTGACATTCATATTAACGAAATCAATCAATTGCTGCACAACATTGGGAGTAACTCCTGAATAGCCTTTGGCAAACGAGTTGATTCTGGCAACCATCATCACCTTCACTGCTAAATGCTCCATCGGCTCTCCTAATCCAGTGGCGTGTGAACGGATTAAGTTCAGTTGCAATTCATGTAATTGATCATCATCGATTAACGTGTCAACTAATGAGCCAAATCCCGTATTAATGCCATAAACAACATCGCCAGATTCTAGAACAGAATCAACTACCTTGCGCGCATTAATCACTCTGTTCCAAGCATCCTTACTGAGTTCTAATTTTGCCTTTCCCGATGCAACTGCAATAACCTCAGAGATGGTTATAGTATTCCCGTCTAACTTTACGCTGCGCGTCATCTTACCACCCCAGCAATTGTTTAAGCGAATCATCATCAGTAAGGGAAGGGATGGTTACTCTTAACAACGGATTTTCATGCATCGCTTGCTTAATCGTTTCAATAGCACCATTATTTCGAGCCCAAGCTCTTCTAGCTACACCATTGTTAACATCCCAGTGGAGCATTGACTCAATTTTGTGACTTGCTTCCGCACTACCGTCTATTAGCATACCAAATCCTCCATTAATGACTTCACCCCAACCAACGCCACCCCCGTTATGTAAACTAATCCAAGTAGCACCCCTGAACGCGTCACCAACAAAATTCTGCACTGCCATGTCGGCAGTAAACATGGAACCATCTTTGATATTTGCCGTCTCCCTATAGGGGCTATCGGTTCCTGATACATCGTGATGGTCGCGACCTAATACTACTGGGGCTGATATCCTACCGTCTGCAATAGCTTGATTCATTGCCTGAGCAATCCTTCTCCTTCCTATATCGTTAGCATAGAGAATTCTTGCCTGACTACCAACAACTAGGTCATTTTTTCCTGCCTGCTCAATCCACCTGATATTATCAACCAATTGTTGTTTAATAGATTCAGGCGATTTTTTTATCAAAGAATCTAGCACAGACTTGGCAATTTTGTCCGTTTCTTTCAAGTCTTCTGGTTTACCTGACGTGCAGACCCATCGATAAGGACCAAATCCGTAATCAAAACAAATTGGCCCCATTATATCTTCAACGTAACTTGGATATTTGAACGAACCATCTTCTTTCAGGACATCTGCACCAACTCTTGATGCTTCTAACAAAAATGCATTACCATAGTCCCAAAAAAACATGCCTCGAGCAGATAATGTGTTAATTGCTTCCGCATGACGTCGTAGCGTTTTTTGTATCTCTTCAGTAAATCTTTCAGGATCCTCGGACATCATCGCTGTACTCTCATCAAATGTATAATCAGCAGGAAAATAACCGCCTTGATATGGATTGTGCAGCGATGTCTGGTCGCTACCTAAATCAACGCTAATGTTTCGCTCTACAATGCGTTCCCATAATTCAACAATATTACCGATATGGCCAACGGAAATTGGTTTACCTAGTTTTGCTGCATTAAGCATCAAATCAATTGATTCATCAATTTCCCTTGATATGTGTGTCAACCAACCTTGCTCATAACGCTTGATTGCCGCATGTTCATTCATCTCAGCAACTATACAAGCAGCGCCGGAAATTACCGCTGCTTTGGCTTGAGCCCCGGACATGCCCCCAAGTCCTGAAGTTACGAAAGTCACACCTGCGAGGTCGTCCTCTGGCGGCAAATCCAAATGCATCCTTGCAGCATTTAACAGCGTTAAGGTAGTCCCATGGACAATTCCCTGCGGGCCAATATACATGTATGAACCTGCTGTCATTTGTCCATACTGGGTCACGCCAAGGGAGTTCATTTTTTCGTAATCAATCCTAGAACTATAGTTTGGTATCACCATACCATTCGTGACAACAACTCTGGGTGATTGATTGCTCGAAGGAAACAATCCTAACGGATGGCCAGAATACATTACTAAGGTTTGCTCATCAGTCATCTCACACAGATACTTCATTACTAGCCGATATTGAGCCCAGTTCTGAAAAACAGAACCATTACCACCATAGGTGATTAATTCATGCGGGAATTGGGCAACGTTAGGGTCTAAATTGTTCATAATCATTAGCATTATAGAGGCTGCTTGGTTAGACTTTGCGGGATAAGCATCCAATGGATATGCTTTCATTTGATAGGTTGTTGGACGAAATCGTTGCATTGTTATTCGGCCAAATGTATCTAACTCTTCCAAGAACTCCGAAGCAAGTATATCATGGAATTTCTTCGGAAAATATCTAAGCGAGTTTTTTAGAGCTAAAAACTTCTCATCCTGGGTTAAGACCTTCCTGCGTGATGGTGCGTGATCAACGGAGATATCAACACCGGGATGATCCGGGAGATTGTCCGGTATACCTTGTGAAAGTTCGTCGCGTAGAATTTTCTTGATACCTTCCATGAGTAGTGCGAGGTGGTGGAATTCTTTGAGCCTATTGTTCAATTAAATCACTATCATCAGGTCTCCAAAAGGTGAAAACCATGCCACTGATGAACATTATACATGAGAATGATATGAAACCAGACTTTAGTGAGAGATTTTGATACTCAACCAAGAATCCAGCAACGCTGGTGGATAAGGCTGCGGTCGAACCCAAAATCAGCATATCTATTGAAAATACACGTCCCCTTATTTCATCTTCAACCCACATCTGAGTCAGCACGGTGGATAGAACCCAATTACCGCCGCTTGCAGCATGAGCGAAGATAATCAAACAAACTGTTAGGGGCAGATAGATCTCTAGTGTCAATCCAACAAGTAGGTAAAAGACTCCTGAAATAGAAACAAGAATCCCAATAATCGATGGCCATCTGCTTTTGTCTTTGAACAACGCTCTAGCCATCAATGGGCCTATACCTGTGCCAATACCGCGAGCAAAGAAGAACAAACCAAACCCAAAGGCGGCCCCGTAACCGGTCAAGTTGCCGCCAGCCAAGACTAAAAACACGCCTGCTAAACCAGCTCCTGCGAGGTTCCACGAAGATTTAGCAAAGACAATCCGCAACAACTTCTTGTCATGATAAATTCTTGACCAACCGGTTTTGATATTAGATAACGCAGTTTTGACAAAAGGACCTTGCGTGCTTTCATCGAATTTTTGTTCAAAGGTCAACGGAATTAACAACAAACTAGATATCAAAAACGTGTAAGAATCTATTATAAATGCCATGTCTGTACCCCATATACTAACTGTTATTCCACCCAACATAGCACCAATACACAGGGCAGTAGACCATGAAGCACTATCAATTGCGTTAGCTGTTATCAAGTCAGTTTCATCAACTATGTTAGGCAGGGCTGCGCGTTCAGCAGTTACATAAACGCCATGGAGTAACATCATCAAGCCTGAAACCGCGATTAACCACCACATATCTTCCTTGCCGTCGACCATCAGAAATGAAAGCGCTAGAAAAACTTGCATCAGGTTTGCCCACAGCATCAATTTTTTACGGCTAATTCTATCGGCCAACAAGCCATTAATCGGCTGTGAAATGGCAAACAGAGCCATTCTAACAGAAAATAACACGCCAAGTAAAAATTCAGAGCCTGAGTATTCTAGTATCAAAAAGAACAGAGCAATAGTGTTGAACCACTCACCTAATAATGATATGACCGATGCCGCCCATAATCTTCTAAATTTTTTATTTGACAGAAAGAATTCTATGTAACCTTTAGTCAATATCACTCCTCCTCAAGCGCGGAATTTTGACCACTTATGGTACAAATAATCCACTTTGAGGTAGGAGTATTTGAGGTGTCTGCTGTTGAGTCAAGTGGTACTAATTCGTTTGCCTCTGGGAAGTATGCTGCGATGTTCCTTTTTGGAATCTTGTATGGAATAACCATCCAATCCTTAGAAGAAATTGTCTCATCATTAAAATGACTAGTTATTGTCACTATGTCTCTAGTTTTGATGGCTAAATCTAACATATCGTCAGGATTCATCATGACGATACGCCGGTTACCCTTTATACCGCGATAGCGATCGTCCAAGCCATATATGGTCGTATTGTATTGATCGTGCGAACGGATAGTCATCATAACAAATTGATTATCTTCGATATCAACATTTGGTAACTCATTGGTAGAAAAGTGAGCATATCCATCGACTGTGTCGAATTCACAACTGTCCTTAGGAGGATTTGGTAAATAGAACCCATTCTCTTGTCTAACTCTTCTGTTGTAATCCTCAAATCCTGGTATGCACCTACTAATCAAATCTCTTATATTATCATAATTTTTAACCTGAGCACGGAAATCAATCGACGATTCGCTCAGTGTACTTGATGCCATCTCAGCAATAATCCATGGTTCACTCCTTAGGCTAACAGAGGCCGGTGATAAACCCCCTCTTGATGTATGGACTACTCCCATTGAATTTTCTACAGTCACAAACTGTTTGCCCGATTCTTGTATGTCAATTTCAGTTCTCCCCAAGCATGGTAAAATTAGCATTTCATCACATTGTACAAGATGAGAACGATTCAACTTAGTCGAAACATGCACGCCTAACGATATTTTACCAACAGCTTCTGAGGTTCTCTGAGTTTGAGGGGTTGCAGAAATAAAATTGCCACCGAGACAAAAAAGAAAATCAACATCCCCTCTCTCCATAGCATTTATTGCATTTACCACATCATAACCATGTTTTCTTGGCGCGCTAATATTTAGGCCCGATTCTAAATTATGGATGAATGAATCACTTGGCGCCTCCCAAATCCCGACTGTTCTGTTCCCTTGAACATTTGAATGACCGCGTACTGGACACAAACCTGAACCTTTACGCCCAATATGGCCGCCTAGCAAATGTAGATTGACCACTTCCTGGATTACAGCCACGCCATTTCTGTGCTGGGTAAGGCCCATAGCCCAACATGAAATTATTGATTTTGAATTAGCAATTATGTCTGCAAGTTGTTCAATTACTTCAATATCGATGCCGGTGTCTTTTGTTACTCGGTCCCAATCAAGTCGATCGAGTAATTTACAGTAGTCAGAAAAGCCTCTGGATTTGGTCGAAATGAACTCTCTATCGATTTTATTTGAGTCTATAACTAATTTGTTTATTGCTTGAAACAGCGCTGCATCTCCACCGATTCTTATCGGTATGTTAATGTCAGACAATTTGGTTGAACCAAAATTCAATTTCATGTAGTCCTGTGGATGTTTAAAACGAACTAATCCAGTTTCTGGCAGGGGGTTGATATGGATTATTCTGGCACCGCCCTTCTTAGCATCGCGCAGGGCTGTCAGCATTCGTGGATGATTAGTCCCGGGATTCTGGCCAATAACTAATATTGTTTCTGCATCATTAAAGTCACCTAATGTAACAGTACCCTTACCAATACCGATAGTAGAAACTAGTGCTTTACCACTTGATTCGTGACACATGTTGGAACAATCAGGTAAATTGTTGGTTCCATACATTCTTACGAACGCTTGATACAAAAAAGCTGCCTCATTACTAGTTCTACCTGAGGTGTAAAAAACCGCCTTGTCAGGGTTTTTCAACGACTTTAGTTTGCCTCCGATAATATTGAAGGCATCAGACCATGAAATGGGTTGGTAATGGGTTGCGCCATGTTTTGCGTACATTGGTTCAGCGATTCTTCCTTGACTATTCAACCAATAGTCGCTTTTGCTCGCTAATTCAGCAATTGAATACTTAGCAAAAAATTCACTGTTAACGTTTGCTTTCATCGCTTCATCTGATACAGCTTTTGCACCGTTTTCACAGAATTCAAAAGCAGAACGGTGATCTGGGTCGGGCCACGCACAACCTGGACAGTCAAACCCTGACTTTTGATTTACCATGCGCAGGGTTTTCACTGACTTGCCTACGCCCATTTTTTTCATTGAGTGGATTGCGCTTGATACAACAGCAGGTATACCAGCGGCTGTTGACTTTGCTTTTGTCAAAGTCAGTTTTGTTTTGTCCACGGGAGTAAGCCCGCTGGAGTCAATTCCCATCAGTAGCGTGTTATTATTTCGGCTTTTGAAACCTTGCCATTACCAAGTCGTTTAGCCAATGATTATAGCACTGTCCGCCTTGACAAATGAGTAAATTCTGATTCCAAGTTGACGTGCTGTTTGTGCCGCAAGCGTAGAACAGGCTCCTATTGATGCAATACTTGGTATGTTTGCTCGCGCTGCTTTGGCCACTATGTCCCAGCCACACCGACCACTGAGCAGCAATATCGAGTTGTTTAGCTCTAAAGATTTAATACCTTTTCCGATTACTTTGTCTACAGCATTATGCCGACCAATATCCTCTGCAATACATACTATGTCGCCTTGTGTAGTGAGTATTCCTGCACAATGCATGCCACCAGTTTTTCTGAAACCGGTTTGCATAGTTTTCATTTTATCTAGGGATTGAGACAACATCCCTACTTCAATTTTACCGGGTGATTCTAGCACAGGTAATCCATTGTTTAAACTATGCAAGCCGTCAGTGTTACAAGCGCCACAGGAGGATGTTGTTATACCGTCTGATTTAGGCACTAACTTTCCTCCTATATCAGATATCATCTTGACTGAATAGCCAGATTCATCTGATAATATATCAATGGACAAAGATCTATCGACAAAAAAATTGATTGGCAGATATCCTTCACACAAAAGGTGGCCAATCAATAAATGTTCTAGGTCCTCGGGCGAGGCTAGTAAAGTTGCCACTATGTCGTCATTGTATTGGAGTTTGACAATCGTTTCCACGGCTAAATCGTCTGAACCGATAGCTGAGCCATTGATACTCCAACGAGAAACGGGAATTTTCCTATGATTCATCATTAGCACCACGGAGATGTTCAATATCGAAGAATTCAAATTGTAAGTCTACGAGTTCTTTACTTGAGGATGCATTTGAGTAAGCCTCAAGTGGCTCATAATTTAACTCAATAAATCGGTTACCCCAGCTGAACCTAGACAGTAGAGATTTTGCTTGACTCTTATTTCCAGCAAGATATGTTGCAGTTGCAAGTGCCTCAATGGTAGTTAACTTACTTGGTTTACCCCAATTAACAGGGTTGGCCGCCAATAATAGTGGGAGCATTCGAGGCTGGAGTCTTGTTTGCCGCATGACTCTGTCCACACTAATTTCAATATGCTTCCAAGAACAATCCAGACCAACTAGTGAGCCCTTTTTTTGAGTGAGGATTGTGTGATCCTCTGGACCAAATACTTTCCCGCATAACGGTTCGAGGATAATACCACTTTTTGGCAGTGTACTTATTCTTTTGTGAAGTGTTATGTCACCACGTTTGGAAGAAATTACTGCAGTGTTTTTTTTCGGATCATCCTGCGCCAACCACAACGAATGCAATTTTATTGACATTCACTCACCGCTTTGGTTGAGGAAGTCTCCTAGCGTCATACCCCGAACAGTTCCTGTTGAAACTCTGGAAGTTTCTGATGGCTTACGCACTTCCATCAACGTAATTCCCAAAACTCGCTCAAGTTTGTTAACAACTGAATCTGTGGGTGGCTTTCCAGATTCTGCAGATTTGATGACATTAACTGTTTCAGCCATACGTTTACCCAACTCGTTTTGATTCCAACCTTTGTTTTCTCTACCCGAAACAATCCGCGCAGCAAAGTCATCGACTAGTTCCTTTTCTTGTGTAGCCATGATATCACCGCGTTTCTTACTGTTAAAGGAAGTTCTTGGACGGGACTTGGCCATTCTAATTCCGGGGGCGTCTTGCTTGGGTGCAAGGCCTAACTTTTCTATACACCTTTGACAAGCGGAAACGTTTGCTTTTCCCATCAATACGGACCTAGTGCTAATTTTCATAGCGCCACAAACCTCGCACTCTGCCATACATTGCCCAAGCCTTCCAGTATTATAATTAGCATGAAACATCACTAAGAAAATGGCAGAGTTCATAGATGATTGCCGCTAGGAAGGGATGACTGGCATGGTAGGCGAAGTAGAAACACCATCTAACAATTTGACCTCCACGGCAGAGGAAGATTTGAAACAACTTGAAGATGATTTCAAGGCTTTACAAGATCAAACTCAGGATTTGATTAATGAGAGAGCCCACATGGAATCAGAAATAAGGACATTAAAAAAACGTGCTAACCGTTTGGATGAGGAAGTACGCAGCCTTAAGTCTCCTCCGTTGATTGTCGGCCACCTTGAGGATATAATAGACCGGGACCGGGGTATAGTCAGATCATCCAACGGAACTGTATTTCAAGTAGCACTCAACCAAAGACTCTCTCATGACATTTTAAAACCAGGAGTTAGAGTTGCGTTAAACCAAGATACACTGGCCGTAATAGAAGTACTGCATGATGCATGGGATCCAATGGTTAGTGGTGCAGAAATGGTTGAGAAGCCAGAAATTAGCTATGATTCTGTAGCAGGTTTGGAAGAACAAAAACAGTCCGTAAGGGAAGCAATAGAACTACCACTAAATTCGCCTGAATTATTCAAAAAAGTTGGAGTTGAACCACCAAAAGGGATTCTACTTGTCGGACCTCCTGGCTGCGGCAAGACATTGTTAGCAAAAGCAGTTGCAAATCATACTGAAGCGACATTTATCCGAATGGTTGGCAGTGAATTGGCGCAGAAATATATTGGTGAGGGGGGCAGGATGGTTCGCGAGTTGTTCTCGCTTGCTAAAGAAAAAGCTCCGTCAATTATTTTCCTTGATGAAATTGATGCTATTGGCGCCAAGCGACTTGATGGATCAACTAGTGGTGATAGAGAAGTTCAACGAACTCTGATGCAGTTGTTAGCCGAACTCGATGGCTTTGACGTATTAGAAAATGTAAAGATTATTGCCGCAACAAACAGACCTGATATCCTAGATGAAGCCTTACTGAGGCCGGGGAGATTCGATCGCGTCATCGAAATACCAATTCCTGATGATAATGGCCGTAAGGCGATCTTTAAACTCCACACCAGCAAGATGTCCACCAAAAAACTACAACTGAAAAATATCGTCGATAAAACTAGTGGGTACTCTGGTGCTGAAATAAAGGCAACTTGTGTCGAAGCTGGAATGATTGCGATTCGCCAAGGTAGAGGCTATGTCACTAATGATGACTTCATGGAATCTGTCAAGCGTATCAATATTAAGAAAATCAAAGGTGGCTTGAAAGACTTACCAGATGCAATCTACAACTAAGGCTAACTTCAAAGTCCGCCTTAATCAGCGGGCAACATGATGGAATCCATAATAGAATGCGTACCAAATATTTCTGAAGGCAGGGATAACGACATCATTCAACAAATCATAAACTCTGTTGAACAGAGTAGCAGATGCTCGATACTCGGTGTAGAGCCTGACAGAGATTACAACCGAACTGTGATAACCATTGCTGGCAACCCGGCTGATGTCTATCAGGCAGCTTACCAGATAATCAAGGCTTCAATCGAGCTTATCGATATGAGTAATCATGAAGGTGAACATCCTAGATTGGGGGCTGTTGATGTCTGCCCATTCATACCTTTGAGTAATTACTCGATGGAGGAATGCTCTAGCCTTGCTAGAAAACTTGCTAAGTCGGTAGCAGAGGATTTTGGGGTATGTACGTTCCTCTACGGATATGCTGCTACGAAACCTGAACGAAAATTACTGTCTTCTTTACGCAGAGGAGAATATGAGGGACTGCAAGCACGATTATCTGACTCAGACGAATTGCACACAGAAGCGACAAAAAAACCTGATTTTGGTCCCGAGGAATGGACGGATTCGGTAAGAAAAACGGGTGGTATTACAATTGGCTCCAGAGATATATTAGTAGCATACAACGTTAATGTTGATGAAACAGATGCCACCGTTGCAAAAAAAATCGGCTCAATAATTAGGGGATCTGGTAGAATGATAAAGAATCCTAGTGGCAAAAAGTTGCGCGTGCGGGGTATGTTAGATGAAGTCCAAGGAATGGGAGTTACTTTGGAATCCCATTCAATCAGCCAAGTTTCAATGAACATTTTGGATGTAAATAAATGTCCAATCCACAAGACCTATGAAATCTGTAAATCAATTGCTAAAGATCATAATACCCAATTAAAGGGGAGTGAATTGGTTGGTTTAGTCCCACTTAGCGCGATGATTGAGAGTGGAAAATGGTTCTCATCGGACGCTAACGCCGATGAAGAAACCCTTGTTAACTCGGCGATAGAAGGTTTGGGGTTATCAACACTTCATGAATTCAATCCAAATATACGGATTATCGAATGGGCACTAAGGAGGGGTAGTAGTTGAATTGGTCAGAGATGAGTCTGACTGACTTCCAAAATGCGCTTGCTTCAGATGACCCAACACCAGGTGGCGGAACTGCGAGCGCAGTTGCATTAGGTCATTCTGCAGCTTTGGTAGCAATGGTGGCCAATCTCACTATTGGTAACAAAAAATGGGCTGATGGTTGGGAAATCGCTAAGCATGCGTTACAGGTTTCGCAAAAAATCATGACCATGGCCGGTGATTTAGCAGAACAAGATAGTGACGCATTTGATGATGTTATGGCAGCGTTTCGCTTGCCGAAGTTAACAGATGAGGATATCATAACTAGACGTGAACACATAAGAAATTCTACGTTAAAGGCTGCCCAAATACCCTACAAGACAGCTGAGTTCAGTCTAGACTTACTTAATAGCATAAAGCAATTATCGTTATGTTGCAATGGAAACGCGATTTCTGATTTAGGAGTCGCGGCCTTACTCGCATCAGCAAGTTGTAAAGGAGCGCTGTTCAATGTCGAGATTAACCTGAACTCTATACCAGAAGAGATGGGTCATTCAATGAGGGACAACCTTAGTTCTATGAATGAAGAGTGCAGACATATTTCCAAGAAAGTCATGCACACAGTGAAAGAAAGATTGTGATTACCTCACCAACGAACCGCTACCGATATCTCCGTCGATAGTCACTAAACGAACATTGCCCGCCTCATCATCAGCAGCGAGAATCATACCTTCTGAGGTAATCCCTCTTAGTGGCCTTGGTTGCAAGTTTGCGACAAAAACAACAGATTTGCCTACCAATTCTTCAATTGCATAATATTTCTTGATGCCTGCACATATTGTTCTTCCACCGCTGCCATCATCAAGTTGGATAACATACAACTTGTCTGCATTTGGGTGATTGTCAACGCTGATTATTCTTCCAACCCTGAGCTCCACCTTAAGAAAATCATCAAAATTTAGATAAGTTACTCCTTCTAATTCATCATTCATATTTTTTCCTCCTTTTTTCCCACCTTTAACCGAGTGTAATACCTCATTATTTTCATCAATTCTATCTTCGACTAACGACTGCTCTTGCTCTAGAATATCACTGAGATCTAAACGGTTAAACAATGGTTCTGGCGACGTACTACTCCACTTTATCGGACAATTCCAATTAACTGCTTCCCCCCAGTGGATTTTATCAACTTGTCCTGACTCACCCAAAGAATTCCAAAGCCGTTGGGAACTAAACGGCATAAAAGGTTGCATAACAATCGCTAGAAACCGGCAAATGCGCCAACCGAAGGCTAGAGTTGCTAACGCACTTTCAGATTCTTTGCTGC
>CEUG01013320.1_pt1 | contig 16526 bp, 6 predicted proteins | sample 531421 | NCBI WGS metagenome assembly CEUG01 (sample SAMEA2622901, study PRJEB7988) | marine metagenome | biome: marine biome (ENVO:00000447); feature: surface water layer (ENVO:00002042); material: "saline water (ENVO:00002010), including plankton (ENVO:xxxxxxxx)" | depth 5 m | reverse complement strand
AAGGTCAACCTTGTAGGATATGCAATGGCTGAATCAGTACCTGGAGATATGGAGACATACAAAGGAATTGAAATGAGGGCGCACACCGTAAACCTAGACCCTTCACAAAACCAAATTCAAGCCAAGTTAATTGGCTCTGCATCCTTTGTTGATGTACTTCCAGGTGCATTACCTGTATACTTTGGTTCAACTGTAGACATCAAGGTAGAGCCAGTTACCCAAGTAGCGATGTACGGGAAATCCGTCTCGATGTTCCACCTAGACCTAAGAGGCCCTGGAATGCTAAATCCAGAGATGGATGTAGACACGCATCCGGTTTTCGAAATTCACACCTTCTCAGAAATTGCGGATGAAGATGCTGAAACCTTCAAGTGTCGGGTTCTAGACAATATGGAACCTATGTACTGGACTGATTTCGGCGGAAGCGGGGATTGTGAATTAGAAGGAACTGCAACAATTGATCGGGTGACTGCTGTATTGTACCTCGCAAGCATAGCCATGATTGCTATTGGTGCTCTAGGGTTCGGTGGCATAGGACCTATTGCTGTATCAAAAGACGAATGATTGAGGCTTTTGCTAGACATCGGCTGGCATAGCCAGCCGTGGGCGCGCTTGCGCGAAGGGTTCAACCGTTGACCGCGAGACGTAAGGTCAATGGAAAGGGGTCCAGCAAGGCTAGCAGTGGCCATCATTGCTCTATTGACCATAAGTCTGCTTGGTCCCTCTCCAGTTTTACAATTAGATTCCTCTAATGAAAATCGAGAGACAGTAAAAAATTCCTCATGCGTAGTTTGTATTAACGAAATAATGCCTAATGCGGATGGCTCAGATCAAGGAATCTTTCCTCAGGGTGAATGGGTTGAGTTGTTAAATACCGGGTCTAGTTCTGTGAGTCTTGAGGGTTGGACAATTGTCGATATTGGCGGATGGACACATCCAATCAATGAAACTAGTTGGGTAGGATTTAGTGATTTAACTACACCTTATCATATCGAAGCAGGAGCATACGCAGTTATTGCTGAAAATGAAATTGGAACTCTAAGAATAAACAACGCTGGAGAGACTATTTTCCTGACAGATGAACAAGGTGTTGTAGCTGATGAAGTCACCACAGGGCAAGCGTCAAATGGAATTTCCAAAATACCATCTAACGGAAGCGCGGAGTGGATTGACTCAGAACAATCAACCCCAGGAAGCCAAAATATTGGAGGTGTGGATGACGAAAATAATCCAGAAACGCCTGCTGATTTACAACCTTCAGAATGGAATGGAAAATATGATGTCAAGTTCACTCGTCTTATGCCGGGTGAAGTACCTAACCGGGATAACGATTGGTTTGAATTGAGTAATTTGGGTAATGAAGTTGCAAATTTAACCGGCTGGACCATAGAACGCATTAGGTCCACAACACCCTGGATATCCACATTCAACGAACTAGTGATACCTGCGGGAGGGTCGATTGTTCTAACCGAAAATCCGGACAACCTATTTTTGGATGGAGGTATATCTGCAATTGATGGGAATGTTGTGATGAACAATATGCCTTGGCTTGTCGATTCAGGAAGTGCTCTGCAACTAAAATCACCAAATGGAACTGTGGTTGATGCGGTTGTATACGGAGGCGGCGATGCTGAAATCGAGGGTTGGAATGGCGGCGCTATTTCAGTACCAGGGGATGGGACCCCGGGATTGATTTTGATGCGAGGCTCTGGCTGCGGAGATAATCCAGATACAGACACGGGTGAAGATTGGGAGTATAGATGGATTAGAATTGGAGCCTCAACCTTCTGTGATGGAGGAAAAATTACACTAGAAGAATCCTCTACAGTCTCATCTTCTATTGGTCCTGATACATCATTCAATGACTTAATGCACTGGATTGAGGATGCAGAAACATCGATTCATCTACATGTCTACCAATTTATGAGCCCGGACCTCACTACTGCATTACTGGAAGCAATAAATCGAGGTGTTTCTGTCACAATTCTACTTGAAGAAGGTATACTCGATGGAAGTAGTACAAAAAATAACCAAAGAGGTCATGCACAAACTCTGCATGATGCTGGAGCAACCGTTCTTTGGATGGAGGACCCGAGTTTGATCAGTTCTCCGTACACTTACATTCACAGCAAGGTTGCTGTGAGGGATACGGAAAGTGTATGGATTTCATCAGGGAACTGGAAGGATACAAGCCTACCCCCAGATAGAATAGGTAATCGAGAGTGGTCTGTTTTTGTCAATTCGATTTCCTTTGCTGAGCTAGTTATGTCTCGTCTTTCTTGGGACGAAAATCAGAATCACCTACACATCTCACCACACTCATCGAATCATGCACCAACCTCCGATTGGGCGATGGACGAAAACAGTGGGGTCTCGTTACAAGCACCTACTACCCAACCATATTCGGGACCTTTGGAAATCCAACTGATGACATGTCCTGACGATTGTGTTGATGGAATTATCGAAATGATTGACGCCGCTGATTCAACTATTGAACTTTCATTGCAATACTTAGACTTAGATTGGTATTGGGGATTCGGTGATAATCCAATCATTGAAGCAATTTACCAAGCGGCCCAAAGAGGAGTACAAGTCCGCTTACTATTGAATGGGTTTTATGCTGACAGTGATGATGAAATTAGAGATGCAGTTAATCTCTTCAATACAAATTGGAATGCAACAGAGGGCTTGGACACCACAGCACGACTAATGGCATATTCTGACTCGATTACTAAACTGCACAATAAGGGTGCAATAATCGATGGGGAGAGCGTTCTTGTTGGAAGCATGAATTGGGGTTCAAATGCGGCATTGAGAAATAGAGAAATGAGTGTATTAATTCATGATCAATCACTAACTTCTGACTATTTACAATCGTTCAATGAAGATTGGAATCGACTTGACCCAAATACAGATTCAGATGGAGACCTACTTCCGGATATGTGGGAGATTCAATACGGTTTGAATCGGCATTCCGCAGCCGTGCTTGGAACTGCTCTAAGTGAACAATCACTGGATTTAGATGAAGATGGATTGAACAATCTTAACGAGTACCTGTGGGGTGGAAATCCGAATGATAATGACACAGATGATGATTGTATTCTAGATGGGCAAGAAGCTGAATTTGCTCAATCATTGGGAAGGTCGCCAATAGTGGCCATGAATTCCAGCGATGTTGATGGTAATGGGATTCCGGATGGAATACAATTTGGCTGTGATGAAGAAGATATTATCGATAACAACAACGGTCAAACAAACAATACCAACGGCAATGATGGAGAAAATGATGACGAAGGAAAAGGTGGATGGATAGAGAATAATGTTCGAGACGACCCACTCTCAACTCCTGGTGCAAAATTCTTGTTGGCACTGACAATAATTGCAGCGACTTCTTTGGTTGGTGCTGGATTAACCATGGTAAGGAGACCGAGAATAAAAACCGATTCTCGACTAATCGACGATTCAGGATATAGATTCGATGATGCTGATGCTGAACAGGCTATTCTCAAGGGGACACGATTCGATGAAGAATCTGAAGATACTCGTGAGTGGACAGAAGGTAGAGATGATGGAGTACACGGTCAGATTGTTTTAGATGGCTTTGGCTTCGATAAACTCGACCGAAATCAAGTCCAGTTCCTCTTGGACAAGGGAATGAGTATCGAAGAATTGCGCGATGAATACGGCGAGGATGAGGCATGAGCGATTCAATCGCTGATATTGTAAATGGAGTCGTCGATGGTTCACTTGGTGATGATCAAGTCATCGATTGGTTGCAAAGTGTATTCGAAAACGGACTCGACGAGAAATCAACTATCGCTCTAACAGAATTAATGAGAGATTCGGGGCAAGTTCTGACTTGGCCAAAAGAATGGGAGCATCTCGTTGTCGACAAGCACTCAACAGGAGGGGTTGGTGATAAGGTCTCAATCGTGCTAGCTCCGGCCCTTGCCGCTTGTGGGCTCAAAGTGCCGATGATATCTGGACGGGGGTTGGGGCACACTGGAGGCACTTTGGATAAACTCGAAAGCATACCTGGTTTTCGAGTAGACCTATCTATAGATGAAATGCAAAAACAAGTTGAAAGAATCGGATTAGCAATGGTTGGTCAGACGGATTCACTTGTCCCTGCTGATAGAAGGATGTACGCCTTACGCGACGTAACCGGAACAGTTGCATCTATTCCGTTAATCACTTCATCAATTGTTTCTAAAAAGGCTGCAGAGGGGCTTTCTGCATTGGTTCTAGACGTCAAACATGGCAGAGCCGCATTCATGGAAGAAAGAGAACAAGCCGAGGCATTAGCCCAATCGATGGCAGATGCCGCCAATGGCATGGGAATTACCACTTCTGTGGTTCTTTCAACAATGGATCAACCATTAGGTTGCGCGGTAGGAAATGCACTAGAAATTGTTGAATCTGTTGAAACACTATGTGGACGTGGTCCGCATGATCTAGAAGAACTGGTATGTGTACAGGCAGGAATTCTGTTGGCAGCATCTGGAATTGTTGCAGATATGGAAGAGGGTGCTTTGATGATTCATAATTCCTTGAACGATGGTAGCGCATTTACAAAATTCCTAGACATGGTAGAATCTCAAGGTGGAAATCGAAATGACTTTGCAAGCGACCATTCTATGCTAAGTTCGCTTGGATTACTCGACGATAATTTACTTTCGACTGAGATTTATGTTGAGGAAAATGGATGGATTAAGGATATTGATGCAATGTCAATTGCACTCGCCTGTTTAGAATTAGGCTCAGGTAGAAAAACTCTCACAGACAATGTCGACCATGCAGTCGGGGCAATTATTGAAGCTCAAGTTGGTGATGAAATCGAGATTGGTGAGCCATTGATTGTAATTTATCATCGAAATGAATTACCCGATGGCTTTTCCGAATCAATTTCTTCTGCCTTTTCGGTCTCACCCGAAATAGTAGAAGTTGAAACTAGAATAACTCAGATTATCGGGTGAGTGTATGAGATTGGGCTATATCGACCAAATGAAAGCGATTGCAATTCTCTTTATGGTCGAGGTTCATACAGCAGCAATATTGCCGCCCGAAGGAATCACTGTCGGACATCCAGCAGCATTCGTAGCTGCTGCATTTGGAGGTATGGCGGCTCCATTATTCATTACAGTTTCAGGCTGGGGAATGCATCGAGGAGCCAAGAAAAGATTTGCCGAGGGATTAAACTCACCGGCTTGGATTAATTGGGTTCTACCAAGGGTAGCAATCCTAACCGCTTGCCAATTCCTTGTCAATTTTCTACTTGCTATTGAACGAGGTGGAAGATTCGAATGGCAAACACCTGGTGTTCTAACCTTAATTGCAATCGCTGCTATTTTCGCCCCATTAATTTCTCGTTTTACCAGTAAGCAATTAGTTGGTATTTTCTCGCTACTGGCACTGACTCCTCTTCTTCTTGGAGAATACAATGGAGCTGAATTTTCATGGTCCTCAAGAGTTGATTCGCAAGGGCTTGAGGAATGGATCCATCGACTATTAGTAAATGGCACATATCCTGTTTTTCCTTGGCTGGCGTTTTCGACTTTGGGTGCAATAATTGCAGAATCTGATAATGATTTTGAAACTAGAAAGAACATAATGGTAATTGGTGCAATCGTATTTTTGGTTAGTATTGCTTTGTCATTTTCTTCTCAAAAGTCTTGGGCTCTGACAGAAGGTGATGCTGTTTTGACGTTCTTTCCAGCAACAACATTCTTTATTTTCGTAACAGCAATGTTTGTACTTATTGCAAACGAATTACTGCTCAAGAATTCCAATAACGAGCGAATCGATCTGAGCTTTCTAGAAGCCTCTGGGCGACTGACTTTGACAATCTACGTCCTTCACTTTGCAATTCTTGGCATCGCTGCAGAATACATGATGGATCAACCGCGTCTCTCAGTTGCAGAGGCCTTTGCGGTGACATTTGCACATACACTAATCTGGATTCCGATAGCTAATTTACACCAGCGCTACTGTCCGAAAGTAAGCCTCGAAGAGTTACTAAGAAGAGTCAGTAATTGATTTTCAGTTACTTGATGTTGTCCAATTTACAGGTCCGAACCATGTGTCTCCATTTTCATTCGAAGCCTTGACTCTGGCGTAGTACGTCGAATTACTGGATAAGCCTGTAATCTCGTAATCTGACCAACCAACTGCTGAGTCACCTAGGGATGCACTATTGGCCCAAACCCAAGATTGGTTACCCATATCCATTGGCCCGTAGTAAATTGTTAGTGAGGTATTCGTTCCATTATCGTAAGTTTCCCAACTAAATGTTGAACTGCTGGATGTGGTATTATTTACGCCCAAGTTTCGAAGTATCGCTTGATAGGTGAAATATTCGCCTCGTAACGGATCATCTACCCAGATTGGGAAATGGGTAAGCGATTCGTGTGTATTCTGGGTAAGTGGGAAACCCCACGCTGCATGATAAGGAGCTAAATTGTACCCTGTTGCGTTTGAAAGATGCAACACCCAGGCATTGAATTCCTCATCACCAGTTGTTGGAACCTCTGCCGCAGGTAGTGTGTAATATACCGTTAAGGCTTGAGTTATCGGATCCCAACCCCACTCTTCTTTGATTATCAAATAGGTATCTAAAGCAGTCCAAACAGACCAATTGGCTATATTTGAACCATCATCAAAATAGCCCCTCATACGATTCGCTCTTTGAGCCGGGTCAACTGCGTTGTGACCCTCTATTCCAACCAAATCTTCCATCAGATAAACACTAGCAAAATTGCACCCAGTTTCTGTTGTCCCCGGAAGCGTGGATGGCATCCATTGATGGTTGTGTCCTAATTCGTGGAACATCCCCCAATCTCCATTCTCTGACATATAGGACACATTGACTACTCCTGCCACGCTCAAATCATGAGCCATGAATGGATATCCTGAATGCATCCAACCTGCTGATATCTGAGCATCAAAGACGGCTCGCTCAACTCTTGGCCATGGTAAGTAGCCATACAACTCATGCTCCATTTCTAGAGCAATATCCCACCAGTCCATCAAATCTGTTGGATTTGATAAATCCCGAATTTCATGACTTGGAACAGTCATAATGAAATTATCCGAAACCAATTCGGCCCATGGAGCGGGATTATCGCTTTCCGAATATATCCATTCAAAGTCGGAAGTCTCTCCAAGAACAAACATCGGAGCCTCTACCGCATTTGAGAAATTAACTTGGAACTCGCCCAATGTAGAACCCGGTTCTATTGCAATGTAAATCGGCCCTCCGAAGGCATTTCCAACCTCCATGCTAACATCATCAACATACCACCATCTGACAATATCTGGATGTCGATGTAACTGGGTCTTTGACCACAACTTATCACTATGAGCACCAACCAAGACGTAGGTTCCTGAGTCGACTATTTCCGAAGGAAGAGTTACCGTCACAACTTCTCCTGGTGAAGCATATAGTCCGGTACTCATCCTAACATGCGCTCTAGCACCCGCATAACCAAAGTTACTCGGAAGGCCACTTTGGTTACCATCGACCGAAACAGTGGTTGACACTCTAGTAGCATTTGCTGGTACTTCGCCCGGGAATTCCACATGGCTAGGATGAGCTGGTAATTCGTTCGCTGGAAGCCCTTGCGTTAGCGCAGCCTCGACCCTGAGTAGAGTGTCGGCAACCGGGTCATCTCCCATGTTATGTCCTACATTCTGCCATAGAGTTCCATATTCGATTACTGTCCATCCTGTTGCATTGACAGTATCACGAAGTGGAGACCAAAAATCATGGAAATCCAAACTTACTACTCCAGTGCAAACCGAGAGCGTAGAATCTGCGATTGAAGCATCATCGATCGAGAGTTTTTGGTTGTTAATTCGGTCATCATAAATCGCCTGAATAGCAGATTGTGGTCTCGTCAATGAGTGAGGAATTTCAGTTAGATTTACACTGTTATAACCCCAAGCCTGAGAGACGAAAAGACCAGTGGTTTTTGCAATCTTGTTACCTGGATAATTATGGGCAACATCTGAATTTGAGTATGACCAATACCAAGCATGACCTCCCATAATCAGCCCCCCTCCGGCAAGTACGAAATTGATTAAATTCAGATTATCTTGATCGTCGTGCCCATTCCAAAATTCGTCTAATAGGCAATCAATTCCCGAAAGATCAGCAGGGGTTACCGAGAGATGTACTGTGTGCCCTTCGGCCTGCAACTCATCTTCGAAGTCGTCGAATCCAGCCCCATAAGCGAGCCCTACGTTTGCATTTTCACCACATACCCATTCTACCGCACGTAGTGAGAATTCTGTCTCCTCTGTGCCACCACCATCAACCCAACTTTCGTGACCATATCCAAGCATCTTACCTCTGCCAACATGGCTAGCGGAGATTACTGGAATACTATCTGTATAACCGCCCTCTGCGAAACCAACAGGGAACGACCACTCTCCAATTGGCAGAATTGGAGATGGCCAACCGCCCCAATTGGTTTGTCCCATGCCACGTAACAGTTCTTCTTGATCCGCCCGTAAATCATGCACCACAATCCAAAGAAGAAGGCCAACTGAACCTCCAGAGTTATTCGCCCAGATTGTATATTCTATCCAATCTGTATTGTGAGTAGGCGTACCGGAAATACTACCGTTGTCGAGAAGCGATAAGCCGGTCGGAAGTTGTGGCTCGATTTCCCAAGTATCTATTTCTGGACCATCATTATTCGCTTGAATAAATACACTCTGATTCGCTTCGAGAATGTATTCGTTGGACTCCCAGTAAATCAAATCCGGAGCCATACTAGTGATTTTGATTTTGAATATTGTAGAAGTAGACCCTCCGGTGTTATTTGCCCAGATAGTCCAAGTTTCCCAAGATGATTGTACATCACTGGCAATACCGGAAATTGTACCATTAGCAGAATTGAATTGGAAGCCTGAAGGTAGACTAGGGGAAATTTGCCAAGAGTCGGGTGTCCCGCCGATATATGTGGGTGTAATCGATATCTGTTCTCCGATTCTCAAGTCATGCTCCCAAGGATTGTAGAGTAGATTTGCTACCGGAATGTCAGCTACACTAATTAGAACATCAACTGAAATTGAACCGCCAGAGTTTGTAGCCGTGATACGATGCATTGTTAGGCTCTGAACCTCTGTAGGAGAGCCGCGAATTGAACCATCAAATTGCAATAAATTGAGCCCCTCAGGTAATGGCGGCTCGACAGACCACGAGGTGATTTCTCCCCCGGTAGTAGAAGGGATTACCTGAACCACATCACCAATACTAAACTGCATATTGTTGCTTCCATATCCTAACCCCATTGGAGCTTCATGTAGTACGATGATTCGTATTGTGGTTTCAACAGAGCCGGCTCTGTTAGAGGCATTTATTGTATGGTTGGAATCACCCAATTGACTTGGGGTTCCAAAAATTGAACCATCAGACAACAGAGTGATTCCAAGGGGTAATTGCGGGCTTACCGACCAATCCTCTGGTGCTCCTCCTTCAAGAGTTGGGGCCGCAAATCCGCAAGGATTGTTTAACTCACAAGCAAGGCTTTGTTCTGGATAATTAATCGCAATAGGAGGGTTTTCAATTACTTCTAGGTCAATCCATGCATTTGTTGAACCCATAGCATTTGACCCAATAATTGTGTACCGAATTGATTGACTTACCTCATCAGGAGTTCCTGAAATCACCCCACTATCTCTATCGAATGTGATTCCAGAGGGAAGGCTCGGATTAATCACCCAAAATTGAGGGCCGTCCCCTGTAAATGAGGGAGTTAATGCTTGCATTTCTTCTCCAATAAATAGAGTGACTGTACTCAAACCATAAGACAGGTCTTTGGGCTTTTGCATTTGACGACATTCGGTACCTGTGAAGACTTGATCCGGCCTACAATCATCTTCGGTTATCTGTTCCTCAATACAATCTGGATGGTTAGGTTGTACCTCACAATCAATCACCTCAGGTTCAGCAGAGGAATCCTCGAAAAGCCCCAAACAGCCAGATGATAGCATCAGCAGAGTGAGGAGGACAGCCGTCTCGGCCTTTGCTACCATATTTTCGACCACCTATGGTGGTCGTGATAAATACTAACCAAATGATGTCTGCATTATATCTCAGGATAGGCGGGGCCTTCCTGAATAGCATATTTGACTGTTTGAAATTCGGATTTGAATTGAGCAATGTCTGATTTTACGGTATCTGGATTTTCCTCTGACAACAAAGATCGGACAAAGAATTTGGCAACGTCTTGCATCTCATCGACACCCATTCCTATTCGAGTTAACTCGGGTGTTCCAAGCCTCAAACCGCTAGGCCCTGACATTGCCTTAGTGTCACCTGGAAGCATGTTCATATTGGTGATGATTCCACAGTCTTCCAACCTTTGTGCGGCTCTCTTTCCAGCACCTGAATCAGCCCCACCATGGCGAGTTAATATTTGGTGACTTGCGGTAAAGTTACGTTCCTCAGCAATCACATCAAAGCCCTCTGATGACAAGGCGGAACCTAATGCTCTGGCGTTGGATACGATATCCTTAGCGTACTGCTTTCCATGGGCTTCAAACTCAGCCATTGCCACCACTTTACCTGCTACATGATGAAGATGATATGACGAACAGACGCCGGGAAATATAGCGTTATTGAGCTTCTTTTGTAATAATTCATCATCTGAATCACTTAGGACAAAACCACCCTGAGGTCCGGGGAAAGTCTTGTGGCTAGAACCAGTCATTACATCGGCGCCTTCTCGAAGTGGATCTTGAAATTCCCCTCCTGCGATTAGGCCCAATACATGAGCCCCGTCATACATCACACGAGCACCGACCTCGTGAGCAACATCGGCTAATTCTTGCAGAGGAATTGGGAACAGAATTACTGATTGGCCGAATAAACATAATTCGGGTTGTTCAGTACGAATCAACTTCGAAGCCGCGTCAACATCCGGCTCCATCCTTTCCTCGTCCCATGGATAGGTGACAAGATTCAGACCACGCATGCCAACAGCACCCATAGGGTGGTGTGATATGTGGCCACCATCAGCAGTCGAAACTGCGGTAATCGTGTCACCGGGCTTTGTTAGAGCCTTCAAAGCGCCCATATTTGATACGGTACCAGAAGTCGATTGTATGTTTGCAAATTGGCAATTGAAAACACGTTTTGCAGATTCAATCCCAATGCTTTCGATAGTATCAAAATCGTCGCACCCCTGATAATATCGCTTGCCGGGTAAACCCTCCGCATAGCGCCCATGAAGGTCACCTTGAATGGCTTCTGCAACCAAAGGAGAGAGGATGTTTTCGCTAGCAATCATTGGGATGGAATCGCGATAATGTCGACCAGAAGCCGCGCTCGCTTGCATTACCGCATCTACCTGCTCTCGAGGATTCATATGCTATGCTTGAAGAATAGGTCAAAGAGTATAACGGTCAAGGGTGCTCTGAATTACAAGAATACACAGTAGTCATTTATTTCAATCCCAGCCACACTCCGCAACACATGTCTAGCACCCCTAAGCCACTTGTACTACTGATTGCCCTACTCATGGTTACATGGGTTCCAACGGTGATGGCAACTGATTCTGACGGAGATGGTGTGAATGATTCTGCAGATGATTTCCCTAATGATCCATGTGCAGACACCGATACTGATGGAGATGGAATGCCAGATACAATCAGTTGTCCTAGCAGTTCCGGAACCGTAGCTTATACTTCATTTGAGGAGCCATTTACCAACGGTGCAAAATATTTCGACACTGGAAGTCAATCTGTAAGTAGGTACCTTTGGAATAATGCAAATGAGCCAGACATCGCTCATAACCAGACTACGGGTGCTGAGATGGGCTTTACCCTATACTACACCTCAAACGGCGGCGTCGGACTTACAGATGGAGATTACTTTGGTACAGCGAACTATACAGGCACGGTTGGGAATTACACCGATGGAACCCAAGGATATCAGATGGGTGATGTTGATGGAATGGCAACTTTGACTCTTGACGATGTTACAGCGGATTCAATGACTTTCGACTTATATGTCCAAGGTGGTTCTGGCAACAGTTACGAAAATTCTGACTATCTTGTCGTTAAATTCGTTGGGAGTTCCTCGACACTTGAGTTGGTGAATGTAACAGGTGCTACAGGTTCCAGTAACAATGGAGGATTCGCAAATTACATGGGGGTTTGGACAAGTTTTAGTTCAAACATTAGTTCTCTTGGCCAAGGTAATTTAGTAATTGATTTCACTTCCAATTCTCAGTCTGAATCTGTCTACCTCGATAACGTAATTTTCACCAGTGCTAGCTCTGGAAATGGAACAACAACAACTCTCGTTGAAGACGATGATGATGATAATGATGGTTATTTGGATGTAAACGATTCATTCCCTCTCGATGCAAGTGAATGGGCTGACAATGATGGTGACGGTGTTGGAGACAATGCTGATGCTGATGACGATAATGATGGAGTCGATGATTCTGCTGATGATTTCCCATTTGATCCGAATGAAGATACCGATACTGATGGCGATGGTATTGGTAACAATGCTGATGATGATGATGACGGTGATTCTTACAGCGATTCTGTTGAGAATGATTGTGGCTCAGACCCTCTTTCTTCTAGCAGTATCCCAACTGATACAGATAGCGATGGGACTTGTGACCCATTAGATTCCGATGACGACGGAGATGGTGTTGACGATTCCAATGATGACTTCCCGCTAGATCCTAACGAAGACACAGACACCGATGGAGACGGAACCGGTGATAATGCAGATATGGATGATGATGGAGATGGTGTAGATGACGCATACGATGATTTTCCTCTAGATCCTAATGAGGATACTGATACTGATAACGACGGTATTGGAAACAACGCTGATGATGATGACGATGGAGATGGATACCTAGATCAGAACGAGTTAGATTGTGGCTCTGATTCATTAGACTCATCAAGTATTCCGCTAGATTCTGATGGCGATGGCACCTGTGATGCTCTAGATGTAGATGATGATGGGGATGGAGTAATCAATTCAGAGGATGCATTCCCTCTAGACCCGTACGAGTGGGAAGACACCGATGGAGACGGGATAGGAAATAATGCAGATACAGATGATGATGGAGATGGATACGACGACTCTGTGGATTGGGCTCCATTAGACCCCAGTGAATGGATGGACACAGATGGAGATGGAGTTGGAAATAACGCAGATGTAGATGACGATGATGATGGATTCAACGACAACATAGAGGATGCGTGTGGAAGTAATCCAATGGATGGAATGTCGATTCCAACCGATACCGACAGCGACGGAATGTGCGATACAATAGACACTGACGATGATGGAGATGGAGTTCCTGATTCAGAAGATTGGGATCCTTTGGATGCAAGTGAATGGCAGGACTCTGACGGAGATGGTAAAGGAGACAATGTCGATGATGACGATGATAATGATGGAATTACCGATTTGATGGAAGAGAGGTGCTTTTCGGACCCATTGGATGCTAATTCAGTTCCAACCGACACGGATGGAGATGGGGACTGTGATCCAATCGACTACGATGATGACGGAGATGGATTTACCGACATCAATGAAGGATGGTGTGGTTCTGATCCACTGGATGTGAATTCAGTACCAGATGACTCAGATGGCGATGGGGAATGCGACGCTATAGACGATGACGATGATAATGATGGCATCAGCGATGAAGACGAAATTACAGGGGGTACCGATCCATTGGAAACAGATAGTGATGATGATGGAATAGACGATAATGAAGATGCATTTCCAGATGACTCAAGTGAGTGGATAGATTCGGACGGAGATGGAGAAGGCGATAACGCCGATAGTGACGACGACGGAGATGGTTGGCCAGACTCTGTAGAGGATAATTGTGGCTCAGATTCAATGGATTCAGCATCGGTGCCGGACGACCTTGATGATGATGGAATGTGTGACAATCAAGATCCAGATGATGATGGAGATGGTTTCGGAGACGATGTCGACGTATTCCCAGATAACCCCAATGAGTGGATGGACACAGATATTGATGGCCTAGGAGATAACGAAGATGACGACGATGATGGAGATGGTTTCTTGGATACTAGCGAAGACTCCTGTGGTAGTGACTCGATGGATTCAACATCAGTACCAAACGATATCGATGGAGACGGGATTTGTGATGAGTTAGATTCCGACAATACAGATGGTCCAGACTACGTTCCAGATGACAACAACACACCTGGATTTGGATTAGTTTTGGCAACCTTAGCAATGCTATGTGCAGCGATGATTGTCGGACGCAGGCGACAGTGAAGGCCAAAAGGCCGAGTTGACGCCGTACCTCAATGACTTCTCGACGTAAAGTGTCAATGGTATTGATTCTACTACTTGTTTTGGCCGTGCCACAAGATGCATTTGGGTACTCAGGTGGAAGAACTGGGTCAGCCTCTTCGGGGTGTGCCTGCCATGGTGGTGGAGCTAACCAAGTGACTCCTAGTTTGTCTGGATTACCGGCTGATGGATATGTTGCAAGTAGCACCTATGGATTGACTATAGGGGGAACCGGCGGTCCATCTGGAAGCGGTGGGGGGTTCAACCTAGATGCAGATTTAGGTAGCTTTAGCAACCCGGGTTCTAACGCCCAGATTTCAAATGGTGAAGTCACCCACAGTAATGCAAACGCACGAACATGGACCGTAGATTGGACCGCTCCTTCATCAGGCTCAGGTAACGTCACATTCGACTTGTCTGTAAATTTCGTAAACGGTAATGGAAACACCGGAGGTGATGGATATGGCACAGATTCTTGGAGCCTATCAGAAGAGGTATCGGATTCGGACGGAGATGGTTGGAGTGACGCTGACGAAGGCGCTTGTGGCACAGATGCCAATGATAGCTCTAGCGTACCTACTGACACTGATAGTGATGGTATCTGCGACCCAGTAGATACCGATGATGATGACGATGGTTGGAGTGATAGTGCGGAACAGGCATGTGGTTCTAATCCAAGTGATGCAAATTCAGTACCAGACGACAATGATAGTGATGGCACCTGTGATTCGATGGATACAGATGACGATAATGATGGGTGGAGTGATTCAGATGAAGACGACTGTGGTAGCAATTCTACAGACTCCAATTCCGTTCCAACCGATACAGACGCTGATGGTACATGTGACCCATTAGATCTAGATGACGATAATGATGGGTGGAACGATATTGATGAAATAAATTGCAACACCGACTCTACCAACTCTAGCTCAACGCCTGTAGATACCGACGGAGACGGAATCTGCAATCACTTGGATGATGATGACGATGGAGATGGTTGGCTAGATACGGATGAAGTAGCCTGTGGTACCGACTCCACCGACTCTACTTCTATTCCAGAAGACACTGATTCAGATGGTACCTGTAATTCATTAGATTCAGATGATGATGACGATGGTTGGTCGGATAATCTTGAGATTCTTTGTGGCACAAATACTACTGATTTCGAGAGTTACCCCCTCGATACAGATTCAGATGGAATTTGTGATGCTGAAGATTCAGATGATGATGGGGATGGATACAACGATACCATAGATCAATTCCCTCTTGACCCCTCTGAATGGATAGATACCGATGGTGACGGCATCGGAGATAATTCTGATTTTGACGACGATGGAGATGGTTGGGATGATGAGGTTGAGAACTATTGTTTAACTGACCCTCTGAATAATTCCGACTACCCAGTAGATACCGATGGAGATGGAGATTGTAACTCACAGGATGATGATGATGACGGAGACGGAGTATTAGACGTCGACGACCTGTTCCCATTAAATGGCACAGAATTCTCAGATTTTGACATGGATGGTATTGGAGATAATGCCGACACAGACGATGATAATGATGGATGGTTGGATGATGATGAGTCCGTTTGTGGAACGGACCCTAGGGACAGTTCTGTTTTGCCAGATGATTATGATAGCGACATGATTTGTGATGTAGTCGATGATGATGACGACAATGACGGCTTCACTGATGATAATGATGTATTCCCAACGAATGCGGCGGAATGGTTGGATACAGACTTAGATGGTCTTGGAGATAACGAGGATACAGATGACGACGGGGATGGTTGGTCAGACCATGATGAGTTCAATTGCTCAACAGATTCGCTAGATGAAAGATCCACGCCAATCGATTCTGATTCAGATATGGAATGTGACTTCCTAGATTTCGATGATGATGGGGACGGAATAGAGGATGCTATAGACGCATTTCCGCTAGACCCATTCGAATCTAGTGACATGGATGGAGATGGTATAGGAGACAATTCCGACAACGATAGGGATGGCGATGGAGTCAACAATGATGAAGATGTATTCCCAAATAATCCTCTAGAAACTACGGATACCGATAGCGATGGAACTGGAGATAATTCCGATGATGATGATGATGGTGATGGATGGAGTGATGAGTACGAGATATCTACTGGATATGACCCTCTAGACGCCTCATCATCACCTGTAGATACAGATGGAGATGGAGTAACCGA
>CEUG01014934.1_pt1 | contig 16723 bp, 10 predicted proteins | sample 531421 | NCBI WGS metagenome assembly CEUG01 (sample SAMEA2622901, study PRJEB7988) | marine metagenome | biome: marine biome (ENVO:00000447); feature: surface water layer (ENVO:00002042); material: "saline water (ENVO:00002010), including plankton (ENVO:xxxxxxxx)" | depth 5 m | reverse complement strand
TTTTTTTGCTATTTCTGGGTTTCCCTCAGACATGGCTTTCATTACGGCCATATCTAGACTACGATATGCTATCTTGCCAGCAGCATTAATTCCCATTAGTTTTTGAATTATTTGTGTAGGTATTGAGCTCACTAAGTTGAGTCTCTCATGATCAAATTCAATATTTGCTCTAGCTTCAATATTTTCCCCAGTTGCATTTGAGAGTAGGCTTGACAAATCGGTTTCATTATCTTTATCTTTTTCTCTGAACCACATGGTGAATCCTGATAAAAAGACAAACTCACTAATTATCCATTCTGATAAATTTCGGGTCTCAAAATTTCGTTTAACTTTTTCGCCCTCTTTCCAGTATTTGCTTATGTGCTTCATTAAATTCTCAGTAATGACTTTTTCTAATATTTCAGATTCAGAATCACTCAAAGTAATATGTTTACGTATATCTTCAGTGATCCAATCAGTTTTACAAGATATCAACAGTTCTTCATTTACTTCTTTATCAAAATATTTTTGAAATTTTGGTATTGATATGATTTTTGATATTTGATCTGCTGTTAGTCCACTTTTTGAAATACATTCATTAATGGACATTTTTGAATCTAGAACTGAAAGATATAGTATCCCAATATTAAATTCTTCATCACCAATCAAACAATCACTTTAGTTCCAATTGGATTGTCATTTAGACAATCCTCAAAATTATCTAATCCACTGATCCAGCATTCCGAAATCTTTGCGATTTGCAATGCACATTTGATTTTATTAAGGAGTCCTCCAGTAACATCAGGTCGTTCATTGTCTTCTTGAATTGTTATGTTTTTTACAAATCTTGAATCGATTTCATCATAAATTGTTAAATTCTCGTCATCTAATTTTCCCTTAACAATACCAGGATAATCCATTATGAAAAATGTCCTTTTTGGCTTATATATTTCAGCTAATTTTAACAGTAACGTATCACCGCTTAAAATTCCTACATCCTCATCTTCAGTGTCGACAATATCTCCAAAACTTATAGCTATTTTTCCTTCTGCAAGAATTTCATCAAAGTCCTCCTTAGGAAAATTTATGGGTTGATTGTGATTATCTATTTTAATTTTTTGAGACGGGATTATGTTTTCAAACAGTAAACCATTTTCTTTCATATTTTTGCATAAAATACTATTTAGTTCTCTAACTTGTTCTTTAGCTTTCGTAATGCCTCTTATTTGTTCTTGAGTACCGTCTAATCCTCTATGAATATTGTATTTTTTAACTAGAGGATGTGCGTAGGAACCGGCTCCGTGAATGAGTATAATTTTTTTGTTTATTTTGGAGATTATTTCAGATATTTTTTTTATATTATTTTCACGTATTTTTGGCGTTTGACTTTTTTTTTCTGTAAGTAATGACCCTCCTAATTTAACCAACACAATATCATCAGCCATGATATTGTATAGATTGCTACACAAAAAGGTACAGTGCGTAATTATATAGGGAATTTTTTAGCATATGTGGATAACAGAATCAAACTAGCACTTTTAGGTGCATTTTGCTACAATTTAACTCAAGGCCTTTCATTTACATTAATCAGACTTCAAGCTAGTTTTTTAGGAGATTCAAGAACTTTAGGTCTTGTTGTAGGTCTACCAAGCTTCGCTCTTGTTGCGGGATCAGCCTTCTGGGGCTATATTGCCGATAGATGGCGTAGTAGAAAAAATGTAGTTGTTCTTTGTTCAATATTTTCAGCTGTTTTGTATGTTCCTCTACCTTGGTTAGGTCCATTTGAGTTAGTACTTGTCCGCACAGTCCAGTCTTTTTTTCTAGGAGGCATGATTCAAATTGCTACTATGTTTTCAGAATTAGATTCTTCCGCAAGAGGTACATTTATGGGTCATTTAGAGGCAGTTTTAGGACTAGGCTGGGGGATTGGTGCTTTTTCGGGAGGTTTTTTAGTAAATTCAGACGAATATGGTCTAGGGGAAGGTCCTGTTATCTTTTCTTTTATGCTAACAGCTTTTCTGGGCTTAGTTGCAGTAATTGGTTACATGTCATCTACTGAAAAGAAAAGGGTATTTGTGGCAGATAACGAGAATTTTATGGTATATTTTAGGCGTCTTTATAGACTATTTATGATTACATTTATTCTTTTCATGGGTTATATGTTCTTTTTGACAATATCTCCTGTTTATTTGACAGAAGTTACTGGCTCGAGTAGCTCTATGGGACTTATTATGCTTGGAAGTGGGATTATACATGCAGTGACGGCCCCTTCTGCAGGCAAACTTGTTGATAAATATCCAAGAGAGATGGCTATACGTCTCTCATCCATTTTCGTAATAATATCAATGTTGACATACTCTTTTACAGAAAATGTTATTTTGATAGTAATCGTTTTTACGATTCCGATTTACATGACATTCTTCATAGGAGCTCGTGCCATTGTTGCAGACACTGTTCCGTATGAACTTAGAGCTAGAACAATGGGTCTATTGAGTTCATTTAGCCTGTTGGGAGGAGGAGTTGGAAGTATTTCAGTTGGCGAAATTTTACTTCACTATAATGAACAAGAGGCTTTCCTGCTCGGAGCATTCTTGGCATTCATAGCTTTTCTTCTTTCCTTAAAAGATTTTAGTCATTTGAGAAATTAATTTTTATATCATTTCCTTTTAGATAATCTAGTATGTAATCAAAATAACCTTGGTTTGTTCCTATATCTTCGGGGGCAATTAATCCTGTTTTCTTTATCCCTTTATCAATTATAAGATTAGTAACTGCACACGCAGTCAATCCAGTTGTCCTTGACATGCTACTCCATCCATTTCTCCACTCATCATATACAACACAAGATAGTTCTTTATCATTCTCAGTTATTGCTGTAATAATCAGGAGCGTAAACTCTCTATCATTCCTGTTAAGTTTCCATTCCTTGAATAATTCTTTGGATGTTATCTCTCTTTGACTTGTGATTTTTCCGTCATAAGATTTCAAAGTATCGTCTAATTTGTTATTATTTATTAATTCAGTGATCATTTCGGAATGGCCAGGATATCTTATAGTATATTCTAACAAAGTTGGAATATTTTTTGTTATATCTGAAGTTAGAAGAGTTCTTAATCCGTCTGTCAAAAAAGCTTCTAATTTTCCAACATTTTCAAACTCAAAATTGATTAATCCTGTTAACGCTTTTACTGCCTTTATATTTCCATTTTCTTTAATTCTTGCAGGCCTTGTATATTCTTCAATTACATCAATTGGTGAGAAGGGAGCTTTGTAATTCCAAGGAGGATTTTTTTCTAGAGGTAAGCCTCCAACCATTATTTTGACCTCTTTAAGCTTATTTTTACTTATCAAGTTCCCTACAATCATATTGCTTAAGCCTGGAGCCACTCCTGCGTCCGGATATAGTGCAGTGTTAGCATTCTCAGCAACTGTTTTCAGATAATTACAATCCTCAGGCATGAATGAGATGTCAACACAGGTTTTTTTTTCAAGAATCTTTTTAGATGTTTCAAAACCCATGAATCCCGGAACACAATTAACAATTAGGTCAGTATCATCTAAGGACTTCAAGAAATCTTCATTTTTAACATCTATCTTTTTGGTAATTATTTTGGCATTTTTCTTCCTTAATTTATCTAAATTGCTTTTATTATTATCAATTGCATAGACTTGATATTTTTTAGATAATTCTACAGCAATTAATTGTCCAACCATCCCAGTTCCAATGACTGCAATGTTCATTTTAACTTTTCAACTTTTCTCTTGAGACTCTAACACCATTAGGCGTTGCCAATATCCATTTTTGACTAACTCCGACAAGATCACCATCTATATCTGCAATAGCTCTTTCTAACTCAGCTAAAATTTTATGCAAGGTTTCGTGGTCCGAAGTTAATGGTGTAAAATCAATTAACACTATATTACCATCATGCAGCTCAGACGTTATTCGATTTACTTGTTCACTTTTACTGAGTAATATAGTGTGGACAAGCATTGAGGCTTTTTCTCCATAATCCTCAGCTTTATCTGCACTCCAACTGCGTAAATCAAAAAATTGTTCATCAGGAATTCGTCTCATTTGAGGTGGTGCTGCACTCATGTTTCATTATCCAATGCAGCTTAATTAGGCTTGCTACGGCTTAATAAGGCAAAACCAATTAGTACTAATAATGATGATATTACAGATAAATTAGGTAAAAATCCACTTTTTCTTTCTGAGTTAAATATTTCGCTTTTAGTATACTCATTATTTTCTTTATTTACCTCGTTATCATTAACGTAGACTTTGACTGAGAATTCATGATAGTTAGCTGTAGAAATCCACTCAAATACAAATTTTTCACTCTTTTCAGGCTCTATACTGAATGAAGAGGTGTGAACCAATTCCGAATCAATAAAAAGTTCATAATATCCTATAGCTATGTGTCCATTATAACTATTTGAATTGTTATATGTTTCGTTATAGTTAGTCAAAATAGTTTCGACTTGATGTTTTGCACCTCTTTCTTTTGAACCTTTTATTTGAAGATCATCAATGAATACGTCTGCCCAACCTACTACATCAACACTAGTGCTGCTTTGATTACGATTTCCATCATCATCAATGAGAGAATATTCTAGCATTATTTCTCCAGCATACTCTACTTCAAATATTAAATTGAAATTTGCACCTTGATCTTCGTATTCTAGTTCAGCCCTTTGATTTCCTTTGCTATCAAGAATTTTAATTTTTAAAGTTTCGATGTTTGCGTCAGTTTCCACGTCAAAAGCATTCAGATACATTTCGAAATCCTCTCCAACTCTAGGTATTGCAGGAGTTGTTTGCAGGACACCAGTAGGCTTTGAATTAAGATAAATTTCGTATTCATAATATGCCACGCCAACCGGTGACTGTTCAACAGTCAAATTCATAACATGATAGCCCCCTGAGTCAATATAAGTTGAGATTACTGCATTGTTACTATCCAAAATTTTACCATCTAATATCCATATGTAATTTAATTCTAAACCGGTTGATTTACTTGCATTAAAATCAACCCATGTATCTTCATTCATCTCATTGTCAAATTCAAAATAAGCAATTGGTCTAGTGTATACTGTAATGTTGGTTTTCGCTCTATCCGTCCATAAATTGTTTTCAGAACTCTTCGCTGATGCAATAAGTTCGTAATTCCCTTCTTTTTCAAACGAAATAAATTTAGATGTATTTGTATTAATTTCTTGTTCTAGTATTTTTGATCCTGATGCGTTTACTGCGTAGATTTCCCAATGATATAGGTTAACATCTCCAAAGTTGTTACTGCTAATTATCTCTTTGTTCTGATTAACTACAATGTCCAAATTTTCGTAATTTAAAGTTAAGGTAGGAACATTAGTTCCTGTTAAAGTAAATTTTTCTGTTGCACTTCCACCTCTAGGATCAGATACAGTTAAATCCAAGATGTATGTTTCGTCTGAAAAAATTAAATCAATATACTGTCCTTCTATTAATTCACCATTGTATTCCCACTCATAATATAGTAAATTATTGTCGTTATCCGTTGACTCTCCTGCATCAATGCGAATGTATCTGTCAGTTGGTACTTTCCAGTTATTTTGACCAACAAATATCCCTTCGTCTATTCGAATATCGGGATCTGGAGGTGAATTTTCAACATATATCGAAATTGTGGATGAATTGAATCCATTTTGATCATCTTTTAGTGTTAATGTAACGTTATAGTAGCCTGGATAAGAAAAATAATGATAAGGTTTTTCTTCGGTAGAAGAATTACCATCACCAAAATTCCATAACCACTCTTCGATATCGCCATCTGAGTCAACAGATAAGTCATTAAACTCAAACATTGTTAAAGTATTACCAGTCTCGGGATTAATTGTAAAGTTCACCTCAGGCAGTGAATTTATCACTTCGATTAAGTAATAGGTTGTACTTATGTCGTTAAGATTATCAATTAGCTTTAATGAAACATTGAATATTCCTGAATTAGAATATGTGTGTTCTTTAATCATCTGATTGGAGGTTCGACCATCGTCGAAGTTCCAATAATAAAAATCAATTTCTCCATCTAAATCGTAAGAATCAGATGCGTCAAATGTGATACTTTCTCCAAGCATGACGCTCATGTTTGAAATTACAACACTTGCTATTGGAGGTTTGTTAACAAATATGTTTAGAACATAGGAGTCCACTAGTCCGTTATTGTCTCTCACAGTCAGGGTTACGTTATATTCACCGTTTTCAGTAAAAATATGTTTTGGATTTGCAGTATAGTTGTAATTGCCGTCACCAAAGTTCCAAGTATAATTTACGATTACTCCATCTTCATCCCAAGATTCATTTCCGTAAAACTGTAGCATTTCACCCTCAGTCACGACGGCATCATCTGCGTCAGCAACAGCATGAGGTTTGGACAAGAAACTAATATCTAAAATAATATTATCTCCATCTACTTCAATATTTTCAATTTTCCATCCAGATTCAGATCCGTTATATGCTAAAGAGTTCGGATACGTATCTTTGCTAAAGGATCCCGATCTGAAAGGATCTCCATTGTCGCCTCTGTTTGCTCCAGAATCTAAATCATCGTTGCCATCAGCTTCTTCTAGGTCCATTCCCTTATGGTCTTCATCGTTATTTACTGTATTTGAACTCCATTTGGAAAACATTATATCTTCATCGATGTGCCATATCAATAGTCCTTCTCCAGGTAAATAAGTATCATAGCGAGTTTGTTGTCTGTTTTCAAGTAAAAAATATTCTTCAGAGTTTGTCCAATTACCTGGTATCGGTAGTTTGTAAATTTTTCCGCCTTCAGAAACGGGTTCAATGACAAGGTTTGATACATCATCTTCCACAGTAATAGGTTGGTCCCAGCCTAGCCAATATCGTGAATAAGCACTAAAATAAACTGGAGTTTCTCCGTTGTTTCCCCAAGAACCAGCAGCCATAACTGCCCAATTGCCTACTCCTTCTGAGCTGCCGTCAGTGTCGTAATAATCAGGTAGACCCAGTTCATGTCCAAATTCGTGGCACCAGACACCTAAAGGATTTCTTTCACCATTCGACAATTGGTATTCCGGGACTTGACTTATTCGTCTTATTACATGGTCATTACCGTCTTCATCCTCATCGTCAGTATTTATTGTAATACTAGGCCAATGCGCGGACCAGATATCATTACTGTCTCCAGAAGATTCACCACCAGGCCCAGAGTGTATTGCCATTACAGCATCAAAATCGGGAAAGTAAATGTCATCGTCAGCGATTTCAACACTATCTCTTACAAAACTAGAGCCACTTGAATAGTCCTCTGCATCACCATCAAGAGTATAAGGTCCAAATACTTCTCCTTCAATATTCAATACACCTTTTGAAACTTCATCAAAATAGTCCCACATCGAGTCAGAATTTGCAAAAGCAATATCTTCAAAATAATCCTGATCGTATTCATCTTGGAAATCTTGATCTTCAAATCCAACCATTATGAAAGCTACAGTAATGTTTCCAGAGCTGGGTGCTGCACTAGTTGTAGTGGTTGCCATTAATGCTAAAAAAAGGAACCCAATTGAAGCTAATAATTTCACTTTCACAATTTAGATAGTTATAGCTTAGATATTAAAGTTCAGTCGGAAACAAATCCAAGAGGATCCGAAATTATATTGTCTCTAGACTCATGAGAAATTTTTACAGGTTTATCTCCAAAGAATACATCGCTGTTACTTCTCATAGTGTCAAGAGTTGCAACACCCATTGCAAAATTCACGGCTGCACCGGCACGGAAACCTGCGTATTCGTCTGGAATTGCATTTAGATAGGATTTAACAGGTTCAATGTGTTTGCATGCATTATCAAGCATGTATTCGAGAATTTCCATTGACTTAGCTTTGTTATCAACATTTAATAATTCTTCAGGTTTAACTTGATATTTTTCAAAAAGGAAACCCGGCCAGAATATTTTTTCATTATCAAGAATGTCTTCTCTGAAATCTCTAATAATGTTAACTTTTTGGAGGAATAATCCAAAATCACGTTCGTTTTCCTTTAGTATAGATGAATTTTCTTCAGATAAATTTTTGGATCTTTTTCTAATTAATTCAGTTAAAAATCCTGATGGCGTTCCTGCGACATAATAACAATATTCATCTAGATCGTCAAACGAATAAACTTCTTGTTTAAGGAATTTTTGCATTCCGAAATTCATCTCCTTAAGCCACCTTACCATGCATTCTTTTGTATCTTCATCAAAGCTGCTGTGAACTGCTAAAACACTTCTCATATTTTTGACTAAATCACGATATTTCGGATTTTGTACCATCTCGTCTGCAGAACCAGTTAAGATTTCTATTTTTTCTTTCGTACTCTCAGCATTAGGATTTTCAAGTATATCCATTAGCATATTCATAGCTTCAATTCTTTCTTCTAAGCTGATTTCCCTTCTTCCAATGTCATCCTCGAAAGTGTCCAATATACGAGCTTCTAAATAGCCAACCATGATTGGTCCAAGTATATTTTCCTCTACCAGAGGAATTGTTAGTGCAAATGATCGTGATACGGATTGAAGTGCGCCTTTACAGTATTCCATACTGTCTTGCAAAAGCTCACCAGTCTTGCTTTTGACTGCTCCGTATAGTGATGGCATTGTTACCTTTTAGGAGTTCGTAATTTGCCGAAGCGTATTTAAAATTAGCTTTTTTACCAGACTCATGGAATCTCTATCGCAAATCAAACGAGCTGAAATAAATGAAATTAAAGTTTTATTGTTTGATTTAGATGGCACATTTGTCAGTGAAGATCGGCTGAGATCATCAACATTTGAGTGTCTGGAAAAATTAAGACAAAAAAAAATTAAAAGAATTGCAGTTACAGGTAGGCCCGCAGGGTGGTGTGATTTGATAGCTAGATGGTGGCCTGTAAATTCAGTTGTTGGCGAGAACGGAGCATTTTCATACACAATATCTGACGGCAGAATAATCAGGAAGACATTTGATTCCTCTAGTAGTTTGTCAGCTCATCAAAAAAAACTTTATCTACTCTTTGATGATATTAAATCTAATTTTGGTGACGTACATTTGGCTGCGGATCAACCATTTAGGCAGTGGGACCTAGCTTTAGATATTTCAGAAGAACAAGATATGGATGATGACAAAGTTAAGGCAATTTATGATTTTTGCATATCTAATGGAGCAAATGCAGCAATTTCTAACATTCATTTGAATGTCTGGTACGGAAATTATAACAAACTTGATATGTCTTTAAAAATTTTAGATGAATGGAATCTGAAAGAGCATGAATGCATGTACATTGGTGATTCTCCGAATGATTCACCAATGTTCAATTATTTTTCTTTTTCTGTGGGAGTAAAATCAGTTTTGAAATATAAGGATATTATGGACCATTTTCCATCTTATTTGACAACTGGAGATTCAAGTACAGGATTTGAAGAATTAACTAATTTCATTCTTTAGACCAAGTTACACCTTTTTGGTTTTGGTAGTTTCCACTCCTCTCGGAATATAGTTCATTTACATTAGTTGATAGCTCTTCGAAGACAATCTGGGTAAATGTGTTTCCTATTTTTACCTCTATACTATCCTTACCTGAATTAAATCCTAATAATGTTAAATTTCCTTTGAATCCTGAGTCTATTTTTCCAAAACTACAAATTATTCCTTTACGAGCCCAACTGGTCCGAAGCCACAATTGTGCACAATGTTTCTCACCGCATGAAATAGTTTCTTTAGTGGAAACTGCGAATCTTTCACCAGGAGGAATAACAATATCTCCTTTAGAGATTTTCTGATTTCCAGGTATTTCAATCTCTTCAATAGTTAAATCATAACCATTAGGTGTTAGTTTAGCTTCATCAAAAGGTTCAATGATGATTTCTCCACGTTTTACTAAATCTATGATGCTCTTATCGGACAATATAGCCATTATTTTCTTATGTTTGACAATATTTCTTCAGCTATGTCAGCTCTAACTTTTCCAGATTGTTTTAATTTTTCAGCTACAATGTCAATTTCTTTTCCTTTTGCACCTACTTGCACAGCCAAGTTTCTAGCGTGTAGTCCCATGTGGCCCCTTTGTATGCCTTCAGATGCTAATGCTCTCAATGCACCTAGATTCTGGCATAATCCTACAGCACATATTACTTGTGATAATTCGGCAGCACCTCCAGGTATTTTAACATCTAATATTTTTACACAGGTCTTGGCAGTTGGATGAGTAGCTGTAGCTCCTCCAACCAAACCTATAGCCATAGGAATTTCTATAGTTCCTTTTAAGTTACCTTCAGAAGTTTTTTCCCATTCAGTAAATGAGGCATGCCCTTCTTTCCAATGTGAGTATGTGTGCGCACCAGCCTCAATTGCTCTCCAATCATTTCCTGTAGCAATTACAACAGGGTCAATTCCGTTCATAATTCCCTTGTTGTGTGTTGCAACTCGGAACGGATCTGCGCAAGCAAACGCGAATGCCTCAATTATTCCATCAACTATCTCTTCTCCGCCCAAAAATTCAGCTGGCCACACTGCAGTTGCTTTAGTTTTACGATAAATAGCAAGGTTTGAAATAATTCGTAGATAAACTCTTCCACCTGTAATCGTTTCGAGTCTTGGGGCAACTGCTTCAGCCATTGTGTTTACAGCATTAGCTCCCATAGCATCTCTGCAGTCTACAAGCAAGTGTGTTATGACCATTGGTCCAGTATGCGAATCTAAAACTCTCACCTCAATATCTTTGCATCCTCCACCAAATTTAACAAGAATGGGGTCTTGTTCGTTAGCTAAATTAATTATTTCTTCCTTTTTCTTTAAAATGAGTTCTTTTGCTTCAAATGGGTCTTTTAAGTTTACAAGTTGAATCTGACCTATCATAACAGGATCATCAGAGGTTGCAGAAATTCCACCAGTCTTTCTGGAACCCTTTGCCATGTGAGTTGCAGCAGCAACAACTGATGGCTCTTCTACAGCCATAGGAACAATGTAATCTTTTCCATTAATTTGGAAGTTTGGTGCAAATCCCAATGGTAGTGGAAAGGTACCAACGACATTTTCAATCATTCTGTTGGCAGTATCTTTTCCGAGAGCACCATATCCACTTATAGTTTTAACTTCATCTTCGGACAAATCAGCGAATTCCTTCACGAATGATAGTCTTTCTGAGGGGTCTTTTTTGTAGAAACCGGGTGCTTCAGAGCTTTTAGTCATGTTTGGTTAAGGGAGTACAAATTAAAGATAACTGGTTCTAAAGTGGCGAGTCACCAATTGAACCGCAATGAGGGCACATTATTTCTTCATCATCGTCATCAATATTTTCAAATTCTTTTTGACATCCTGCCTCACAAACAAATACTACAGTTCGTGAGAATTGACTTCCTTGAACAATGCTAAAAGCAGGCTTAGCTTCATCTACTGATTTGATTTCCTTTTCAGCTAATTCTTCAACAGGAACTAATATGCTTGAGTTTTCAACTGCAATCGTGACTTCCTCACCTTTATTTTTAAAAATATAAGCTGCGGAAGCTACAGCGGTTAAAATCAGTAATCCTGCAAAAATTATGTAATTATTTACTATGCTTGAATCCGATTTTGCATTTGCTGCATTGTTGACATTTTCATATTCTATAAATATTTCAAGCATCTCTCCATCCATATCTGTATTTTGATATCCCATGCGATCTACAGAAACAATTCTGTAATAATGGAACCCTCCGCTTAAATTTGATATCTCGTAAATCATCTTGTTCTTAGTGTAGTTTATATTTTCTACAGTTTCCCATGGTCTGGAAAAGTTGTTTCTACTCTCTATAATATATGTTACGGCATCTTCAGATTCTTTCCATTCAATAGTTAAGTTATTATCTTCATTAACAAGGTATTCCACAGATTGTACTGGCATTGGAGGACTGTTGTCAATGGTTGTAATCAAATCATATCCAGAGTAACTTATGGACACGGAAGAATTCTGTGGTGGCAGGTATCCAATATCTCCATTTCCGAATACAATCGTCCCTAATTCATAATCAATCCAATACTGATTTGCTTTCATTCCTGTTAAATCATTACCAATATATTCCTGTAATATTTTATCATAAACTCCGTTTAAATTTTCGTCTACAGTAATTTCAACATTTTTAATCTTTCCAGTCATCACAGGTTTTAGAGGTACAGTGGGTAGTGATATTTCATTTGAGTTATTATCATACATAAAAATGAATTCAAAATTACTTCTTGAGTAATCATTTCCAGCAAAGTCCGAAGGATTTATCCTGAAATAATAAGTGTATCCATCTACTAAATTTCTAATAGCATATTCATCACCAACCCAGTTTTCATCGAATGTTTTCCATTCTAATATATCTTCATCTCCTTCAATTAGTCTAGCATATTCTATATTCAGAGTAGATAAGTTCTCAGATTTATAATTGATAGACAATAATAAATCATCAGTATTTTTTAGTATGTCTATTTGATTTAATTTTACCACAGGTTTTATCCTATCAAAAGTGATAATGACGTCAGGTATTTCTTTAATTTCACGATTTCCTGCATAGTCAATACTTCTAGATCTAATAAAGTATGTTCCATCAGAATCAGGTTCAAACCAGTATTCACCAATTCCTGTAAAGAGGCCGTAATTACTCCATGCAACATCTTTTATTTCCTTGAATTCAATGAGATATCCCTGAATGTCATAGGTCTCATTTTCCTTCCAGTTTATAGTTACTCCATCTATATTTGTAAATTGAATGTTGCCTTCACTTAGCCATAATTCAGATTTTGGCAAATCCATGTCAATTTTAACTTCAGTATCATATACTCCTTTATTTTCTTTATTTCCGTAAGTATCAACGCCTATAGTTCGGAAGCGATATATCATTCCATTTTCAGCTGAAAAATTAGTTGAGTAAGAATCTGTGTAATAGTCATATAGTATCCAATCACCTATTGAGCTGCCATCTTTCACCTGATAGTATAGGTAGAATCCCTCAAGATCATCGTCTGAAGATATTTCCTTCCATGTTAGAGAAATAATAGTGGAATTTTTGTAAAATCCATCTTCGTTGACTTTAGTAGTTGGGGGAGTGGTATCTACCAATATTGGGATGTTGTAAGTAGTATCCCTGTAGCCCCATAAGTTTGCTTGAGAAAAAGTTACACTAATTTCTTGGTCGAACCATTGAGTATTTTGTGGATTTCCTATTATACTTGCAACAATGTTTTCGCCTTGTGAAAGATAACCAGTGTAAACTTGAACTTCATCATTCCAGTATTCTGCACCGTGTCCTGACCCTTGATCCAAATCTCCGAACACAAAGATGCCGTTAATGTAGTGATCTCCAAAATTATTACTTGCTACATTAATATTCATAACGCCATCTTCATAAATTGAAATATCATCAATGTTGAAAATATATCTAAAGTAGGCATAATTATCATCATCCCATGTGGTTTTGTGATTTATTCCGTCAATTGAATTGTCACCAAATGGGGCTAATGAATTAGACCATTCAGTATCATTGAAGTCCAATTTAGTCCAATTTTCATCATTGTATTTTTCTTCATAATTTGTTGATTGTATCCAATTCCATTCAACGTCTGAATCTCTTCCACTTTCCAAAAGATAATGACTTATCGTGAATTCATATTGAGTTTTTACCTCAAATGAAAGATTATGAAACCCATCATCAATCGCAGAAGGCAAAACTGCATTAACAGTTACATCCCTTGACTCTCCAGGTAAGAGTAAAAAATTGTTAGGTGAGAAAGACATTTGAGAGTTAATTTGTCCAGATGCAGGGACTAACGTTACGTTATCTGGTAGTCCTCCATTATTTGTAATCGTAATATTTTTAGTCAGTATCCTTGTTTGATTAACATATTCTAACTCACTGTCCATGTTTGCTTTAAGTTTGTATATTTTACTGGTTATGTTCAAAACCAAATCATTGTTCGTTAAATTTTGGTCAGTGCAATTACATGTCAGGCCAATGTTTAATGAATTATTTCCAATGAATTCCGGTGTCCAAGTAAAGAAAAATAAACCTTGAAAATTTTGAGAAACGGTTTCTAATTCTTGTGTATACACTTCGGTATTATTTGTAAATGATTGAATTTGTACTTCTTCTGCACTTAAATTACCTTTATTTCCGCTTTTAAAAGCCACAGTAACAGTATCTCCAAATATAATAGATTCGTTTGTTGGCTCAAAGACACTGGCTGTAATCTGAAGATCTAACCATTGTCGGTTGTTATTTCCCCAAGTGTCTTGACCAGTATCTCTGGCATAAACTGCAAGCACGTTTTGACCTTGAACAAATGAAGATGTAGATATATCTTCAGTTCCGTCATCATTCCAATATTCTTGTGCATGACTGTTTGCGCCTCTTTCATCGTAGATTACATTCCCGTTAAGATAAGGAGTGCAATAGTTTGCAAAAGCAACATCAATTTGTGCTGAAGTAACAATTCCATTCATTTGGAATTTGTGACGAACTAAGATGACATCATTTTCGTAAGGCGAATTACCTTCGGTATTCCAGATTAAGTTTGGTTGAATGCCGTCAACTTGACGGTCACCAAAAGGGGCTGCCCCGAAACTCCATGATGAGTCGTTAAAATTTGATTCGTACCAGTCTGCCGGTGCTTCTGAATAATCATCTAAAATTAGATATCTGTAGAAGGTTGCATTATCTCTTCCACTAACCACTATTGTGGATGTTTCCTCAGAACTTTTTGAGTATATAACATCCTCAATGTAAGGGTCACTTTCACCCTCTGATGATGGAATATAAACTATTAAAATTAGGGCCAAAGCAGCCAAAATGTAGATATTTAGTTTATTTTTCACGTCGATACCACCATGCTCATCTATAATAAAGGTTTGATATTTACATGAGAAGAACTATTTATTATCACCTCTTTACTGCATAACAGATACTGTGTCAGATGAAAAGAAAGATTCAGGATTTAGAGGTCGTATAGACCGTTTCTTTGATAAGCAAGCAAAAGAGCAGCAAAATTTGCTTCAGGGGAAAGTTGGTGAAACCTCTATTAAAGAATCATGGGAAGAAGTAAAAAGTAAGGTTGGAGGTAAGAAATCATCTAAACCTGTTCCCAAGGCACACAAAGTTAAGGAATCAAAAGGTAAACTTACAAAGTCTAATGCCAAAGAAGTTGAGATTAGCCCTATGGCTAGAAGTTTTGTCAGGCTAACTACAGATTATCCACCACTAACCATTGGAATAATGACTGCTATCACGTTTGTAATGCTGATAGGAATAGGAAAAATGAATATCAATGGAGCTATGGAAGTTTATCTACCAAAAGGTTCAGTTGAAGAGGAGTTGTTATTGGAAGTTCGTGAAGATTATTCCACAGATATCATAGTTATATATGTTGAAACTGATAATGCATATGATGTTTCAAGCTCAGCAAACATTACAAACAGACAAGTTTTGCTTGAGTTAGACTACATAGAGAGAACAGTTGATGAAAATGGTCAAACGGAAAAAGGTGGTGCAGGAGTTGTTCCCTCAGATGGTGGCATCACAGATAACGTTGTTTGGTCTTTTAGTATATCAACTTTGATAAAGGAGTTACACAGTACAAATAGTAGAGTTTATGACGCTCTCATTGAAAATTCTGCGGAATGGTCCGATGCAAATACTGATGGAACAAGTCAGGGTTTCGCAGAATTGCTGGGTCAAGCAGCGCAAATTGCTAAAGATAGTGCAGTCGAGTCAAATACTCTAAATCACTATGAAATTCCAAGCCAATCAGATATTGACGACATTGTAGCAGATTTACCTCCTGCAGTTACTGAAAAAGTTCTGAGAGATACCAATGGCGACGGAGTTTGGGATACTGCAGTCATTTTATTTGGAATTACAAGCGATGTCCCTCCACCAATAATCATTAATGAGGTAGATGTTGCAATGAAAACGAGGGGTATTGGACTGCATGGTGAAAATGGTAACAGGCCTAACGGTGAAACTTACAGTCGTATGATGCTTACAGGTCCCGTTCCTGTTACTCAAGCTATTACGGAGAGATCATTTTCTGAATTTTGGCGTGTATTTCCTATTGGTGTTGTTATGTGTGGTGTAGCCATGTTCTTAATTCAAAAGAAAATTAGAGCAGTTATGATTGCAGGAATTCCTACACTTTATTCTATCTTTATAACTTATGGAATTATTGGTTGGGGCGGTCTTGAAGCTACGCCTACAATTATTGCTTTAGGTCCAATTTTAATGGCATTAGGTGTTGCATATGGGTTGCATTTGTCAAATAGATTCACAGAAGAAGAAGGTGAAACTGCACAAATAAGGATGATGAAGGCAATGTCAACTACAGGTAGAGCTATTGCTTTGTCAGCAATGACGACTATGATTGGATTTGGTAGTTTGATGTACACAAATTTAGGTCCCGTATTTACTGTAGGTTTAAGTTTAACTTTGGGAATAATGGTCTGTTTACTTTGTACATTTATTATGTCCCCAGCTATTGCAGTTTTGACAAACTATGACCATAAAAAAATAGAGGGCGAGTGGCATAAACTAGCGAAAGTAGTTACTGAAAAAAATAAACCGGTTTTAGCCATATTGGCTACAGCTACTTTGATATCAGTCGGCGTGCTACCATTGTTACAAACAAACATTGATTATCTAGATATGGTTCCTGATGACGAACCTACATTAATTGGTATTGTAAAATATTCAACAGAATTTAACGCCGGAGC
>CEUG01098534.1_pt1 | contig 16734 bp, 22 predicted proteins | sample 531421 | NCBI WGS metagenome assembly CEUG01 (sample SAMEA2622901, study PRJEB7988) | marine metagenome | biome: marine biome (ENVO:00000447); feature: surface water layer (ENVO:00002042); material: "saline water (ENVO:00002010), including plankton (ENVO:xxxxxxxx)" | depth 5 m | reverse complement strand
AATCAAGGAATTGACATAGATAAAATCTATGTTGAAAGAGCTGGCAACCTTGGTACAGGTCCAGCAGCAGAAAACAAGAAAGTTATTTTTAGAAAATATTTAGATCAAAAAATATTCAAAAGAATAAGATTATTTGATGATGCTAAATCTAATCTAAAAGCTTTCTTATCATTACAAAACAACTACCCCGGAGTTAGCTTTGAAGCATTCTTAGCTAAACCAAACGGCTCTGTTTCACGAGTAAGATAAGGAGTAAAAATGAAACCGTTAAAGCACGCACTGGCAGTGCTATCACTGTCACTTTTGTTCTGTTTTCCAGCTTTCGCAGACAAACTGAAAGTTGGCTTCATCTATGTAGGACCAGTTGGAGATCATGGTTGGACTTACATGCATGACAAAGGACGTCAAGCTATTGAAAACGAGTTTGGCGATAAAGTAGAAACTACATATATGGAAAGCGTAAAGTATGGTCCTGAGGCAGAAACAGCCATAAGAAATATGGCTAATGCTGGCATGGACATTATCTTTGCGACTTCTTTTGGTTACATGGAACCAATGTTAAAAGTAGCTAAAGAGTTTCCAAACGTAAAATTTGAACACGCAACTGGCTATAAGACTAATGACAATATGTCAGTATACTCTTCTAAGTTTTATCAAGGAAGATATATTCAAGGTGTTATCGCTGGCCACATGAGTGACAAAGGAAAAGCAGGTTACATTGCATCGTTTCCAATTCCTGAAGTCATCAGAGGAATCAATGCATTTTACTTAGGTGCTGCGTCGGTAAATCCAAAGTTCGATCTTGACATCGTATGGGTTAACACGTGGTATGATCCTGTAAAAGAGTCAGATGCAGCTAAAGTTCTAATTGCTGAAGGCTCAGACATTATCACACAGCATACAGATAGTCCAGCGGCTCTGCAGGCAGCTGAAAAAGCAGGCGTATACGCATTTGGACAGGCTAGTGATATGATTCAATTTGCTCCTAAAGCTCAACTTACTTCTATTATTGATGACTGGGCTCCTTATTACGTGTCAAGAGTTAAGGCAGTAATGGATGGAACGTGGAAGTCATCTGATACATGGGGAGGCATGGACACCGGCATGGTGAAAATGGCACCTATGACTAACATGAATGACGTTCTTGCAGCTCATGCTGAGCAACTGATATATGAAATCAAAAACGGAAAATTTGATCCATTTGGTGGTAAATATACAGAAAAAGAGCTGTTAACCATGAATAAATATGTTAAAGGGATTGATGCAACGGTGCCGCAATAATTACTTTAATATAGGTAAATAATGAATGACAGAAATAAAATAATGTCTCAGGTTGTTAAAAACTTAGAACAAGTATACGATCCTGAAATGCCAAGTATTTCTGTCATTCATCTAGGACTAATATACGATATAGAGATACTAGAAGATAATACTTTAGTTAAAATTACGCACACACTTACAAGCGCTTTTTGTCCAATGGCTGATGAAATAAATCAGAATATACAAAAGGCTGGTATGGTTGAAGGTATAAAAGAGTGCATTGCAAACTGCACGTTTCAACCGCCGTTCAGTATGGACATGGTTCCTGAAGAAACAAAAATGGCAATGGGGTGGCTATAATGAGAAACTTTAAATATTTTACTGAAAACTTTAAATTTTTTCCAGAAGAACCATTAACAAATATATCTATTCCTAGTCCTAATCTGGATCTCGATTCAGCAGTAGAAAAACTAAAAAAGTTAATGTCTACACGGACTCCAGAAAACGAAGAATCTATACGTTTACACGATGAACAACCGTTCTATGCAATAGAAAAATATTGCGAAAAGAATGGATTGATGTTTCATGACAATGAAATGATGGATATTGTAAGAGACGCAAATCCAACCATATATCATTTTAAAAACAAATTCAAACTTACAAGACCGTTTGATCACGATCGAAGTATCGCACCTATGGTAAGTACTACTAACAAAACTTTTTCTTATCCAAGTGGTCACGCCACTCAATCCATGCTGGTAGGTCTATATGTAAGTTCAAAGTTTCCGGAACATAAAGAAGGTGTAATCGAAGCTGCTAAAGAATGTGGATATGGTAGAGTGTTAGCAGGTTGGCACTATATGCAAGATTATACAGCTGGCAATCTTCTTGCTGAAAAAATGTTTCCATTGATGAATAAATCAGACTACGGAAAAGCTCTATCTAAAAATGATAAACTTGACAGAAAACGCTAAAGAATATTTAACAACCACCACTAAAAAAAGTGGTAAGAAATATGCTTACCTTGGAGTCCTTGGTGGTGGATGTTCTGGCTTTCAATATGAATGGCAGATGACAGACGATACAGACAAGGGAGTCTTAATAGAAGACATTCTTGTTTTAGATAAACTAGCCGAGATGTTCGTCATAGGATGTACAGTGGATTATGTACAGGAGTTTGGCGGTTCTTATCTCAAAGTAATAAACCCTAATGCAACTGCACAATGTGGTTGCGGTGAAAGTTTTGCAGTTTAATTTCACTTTTTCCTTTACATTCATCAATTTTTGTGGTATAATACTTATATTATGATGTTCTATACAAATGTTCTAAGATTTAAAAATAATATTCTCTATCGTGGTTATAGCAATGGCGAAAAAGTCATGCGCAAAGACCATTTCAAACCAAAGTTTTATGTAACATCTCAAAAAGATACTGGTGTTTACAGTATTGACGGTAAGCCTGTTGGCTCTGTAACGTTTGAAAGTATGTGGGATGCAAACCAGTGGCTAAAACAAAATATAGATGTTTCAGGTAGAACCATATATGGCAACAAAAAATTTATTCAACAGTACATTACCGATAAGTTTCCAAAAGATATACAATTTAATCGTGACGACATCGATGTAGGTACCTTTGATATTGAAACAGATTATGACAATGGATTTCCTACACCAAGTGAGGCTAGCCAAAAAATTCTGTCTATCACGTATAAATCATCTAAGAGTAAATTATATCGTGTGTGGGGCTATGGCGACTTTAATGAATCAAAATCTTTAATTCAGCCTGTAAGATATTATAAATGTAAAGATGAAGCTGAGTTATTATCAAAGTTTCTTGAATTTTGGTCAAATCCAAAACGTACACCAGACGTGATCACCGGTTGGAATGTTAGGTTCTTTGATATTCCTTACCTTATTGTTCGCGTATCAAAAGTTCTAGGTGTCGGCGAAATATTTAAGTTCTCTCCATGGGGCATGCAACCTGATGCTAGAGACGTACTTAGGCGTGGTAAGTCAGAAACTGTATATGAAATCCCAGGCATTCAGTGTTTAGACTATATGGAATTATTTCAAAAGTTTGGCTACTCTTATGGCCCTCAAGAATCATATGCTCTTAATCATATCGCATACGTAGTTCTTGGCGAAAAGAAACTATCATTTGAAGAATCAGGTTCACTTAAAAATCTTTATAAAGATGATCACCAAAAGTACATTGATTATAATATGAAAGATGTTGACTTAGTCGATCGTCTCGAAGATAAAATGGGTCTTATTACGTTGGCCATGACTATGGCTTATAAAGGTGGTGTTAATTATCAAGACACCTTTGGCGTTACAGCTATATGGGAATCTATTATATATCGAAGACTGAATCAGCAAAATAAAGTAGTTGATATTAACAATGATCCTCCACCAGCAAAACGCGACTTTGCTGGTGGCTATGTTAAAGATCCACAAATTGGTAGACATGATTGGGTAGTATCTTTTGATTTAAATTCTCTATATCCTAACTTAATTGTGCAGTATAATATGTCGCCTGAAACTATTGTCGATCAGTCAGAAGTTGAAGGTGTACAATATTATCTTGCTGGTTCAGCTGTAAAAGGTAATTTTGCAGTTGCAGCCAACGGTTCAAGATACAGAAAAGATGTTGATGGTATTATACCACAAATTATCGAAGAATATTATGATGAACGTGTATCAGTTAAGAAGATGATGCTGGCATCTCAAAAACAAATACAGGAAGGATATAGTTATGATTTGGAAAGGGATATCAACACTTTGGAAAATCGTCAAATGGCTATTAAAATCTTGCTTAATAGCCTTTATGGTGCTCTTGGCAATCGCTATTTTCATTATTTTGATATGAGATTAGCAGAAGGCGTAACTTTATCTGGTCAACTTGCGATTCAATGGGCTGAAAAAGCATTGAACGCATCTATGAATGAGTTGCTAGATACACAAGATGATTATGTTATTGCTATCGATACAGATTCTTTATATGTAAACTTTGGTCCACTAGTCAAAAAGTTAAATCCAAAAGATCCAGTCAAATGGCTTGATAAAATTTGTAGCGAACACTTTGAACCAGTACTGCAAAAAGCATATACAACGCTATTTGATAATATGAATGCTCATAAAAACAGAATGACTATGGCTCGTGAAGGTATATCCGACAGAGGTATTTGGACTGCAAAGAAAAGATATATTTTAAACGTACACAATAATGAAGGCGTACAATACAAAGAACCTAAACTTAAGATTATGGGCATTGAAGCCATCAAGTCATCTACACCTGAAGTTGTACGTGGTAAGTTCAAAGAAGTATTCAAAATGATTATATCAGGTTCTCAATCCGACACTCAAAAGTTTATTCAAGAGTTTAAAGAAGAGTTTAGGACATTTCAACCTGAGCAAATAGCTTTTCCAAGAAGAGTAAGTAATATATCTGACTGGTATGACAGAAAGACCATATACAAAAAGAGTTGTCCTATACATGTACGTGGTTCTTTACTCTTCAATAAGTACGTCAAAGACGCAAAGTTACAAAATAAATATGAACTAATTACAGGCGGTGATAGAATAAAATTTGTATATTTAAAACTGCCGAACCCCATAAAAGAAAACGTAATATCTTTTCATGAAGCGTTACCAAAAGAACTAAACATACATAAGTATGTCGATCATGATACGCAATTTGAAAAGACTTTTATTGAACCACTTAAACTAATACTGGATGCTGTTGGCTGGCAGACAGAAGAACAAGCAACATTGGAGGACTTTTTTACATGAGTACAAATTGGTTTAAAGACATGCAAGCCATGCATGAAAAATATGGCGTAAATAAATGGATGAGCGATGAAAAGAAATCAGAGTGGTCAAGGCTATCCAAGTTTATGCAATTTCGGCTTGATATGATGCAAGAAGAACTTGATGAAACAAAGAAAGCTTTTGAACAAAAAGACGCGCCAGAGATGGTCGATGGTATTATCGACTTATGTGTTTTCGCCATCGGCACTCTAGAAGTATTTGGAGTAGATGCTAACAAGGCGTGGGATGAAGTATATAAAGCCAATATGGCAAAAAATGTTGGTATTAAAGAAGGTCGACCTAATCCACTTGGATTACCAGATTTGGTAAAACCAGATGGTTGGGAAGGTCCAGTACATGAGGATAATTGTGGAAATATCACTGACTCTTTTCAATAGTATCTTCGATAATAAGACTACGCAAAGGTTAACTTTTAAAGACTTCGATGGCTTTGAAAAGGCTTTGTATGGTTTAGCACAAAGAAGAATTAAATCTAAAAAAGACGCTCCACTTATGTCTCCTGCGCAGTACAAACCTGATACTACTCGCGCAAATGCTAACGTTACGGTATGGGCAGGCTGGTGTGCAGTTGATGTTGATGATTTTGAATTTGAAGGAGACTTGAATGACGCACTTAATGATAGGTTTAGTAATTGGAAGTATGTTTGTTATTCTACTGCTAGTAGTACACAATCTACTCCAAAGTTTCGCCTTGTCTTCCCACTTACAAAAAATGTACAAGCTGAAAAGATTAGACATTTTTGGTATGCTCTCCAAACAGAACTTGGAGACCTGGGAGATAAGCAGACCAAAGACTTTTCTCGCATGTATTATATACCAGCAGAATACGATAATGCTTACAATTTTATTTTTAGTCATGACGGTAATCCTATCGATCCTGATACCTTGATGAGTAAGTATCCCTATCGACAAAAAGGTGGCAATAGTTTTTTTGATAGGTTACCTGAAGATATGCAAAGAGAAATAATTGAACATAGAAAATCCAAATTAGATAATGTGAATGTGAATTGGTCCTCGTATAAGAACTGCCCGTTCCTTCCTAAACAACTCGTACAAGAGTACAAATTAATTACTAACACTGGTTGGTATCATAAGATGTATCAGATAATGGTTGCTATAGCTGGTAGAGCTGTAGAACACAAATATCCAATTACAGCTCAAGAAATTACTATATTATGTAGAGAACTTGATAGCGAAACTGGAAACTGGTACAAGAACAGACCGATGGAAAAGGAGGCAGACCGTGCAATTGAATATGTCTATAGAGGCATTTAACTGCTATAAAGATTTGGATAAAGAATTTTGGTTAAATAGAGCTGAAAAAGAAGCCAAATTAATTTACTCAAAACCAGGGCCAAGACGTGGTAGATCTTTAGAAGAAATCATAAAAACTACAGCATTTGGTCATGCGGCAGAATGTTGGTTAATGAAAAAATATAATTTTAAAGACGACTTAAGACCATATAAAGATCTAATTTATGAAAATGTTCCAGTAGAAGTAAAAGCAGTTAATCATGTTGGCAATGTACCATACATGCTTCAAACTTGTGTAGACTATAAATTAGAGAAGTGGCGTAAGTTTCCAGATATAGTTTATATGTTTATTGGTAACAAATTTAGTGGAGACTATCATTTTCACAAAGCATACAAGTGGAATGCCACAGCATTTCAAGGGATAACGCGTGGTGGATTGTTCGTTTGAGAAAAAAAATTCACTTTTAGGTGATTTTTTTGTTTACAAAGTGATTTTTTTATGGTATAATATACTTATAAAAATTAATAATGAGGAGTTAAATTATGGTACAATTAGAATTATTTACAAATAGCTGGGGTGTTAACTCAGGTTTTAGGAGATTAGCAGATGAGTTACATGCTCTTTTACCAATGCAAGGTAGATGTTCAAAGCCAATGTCTGATAATAAGCATTTAGAAAAGTTTAGAAGAGCTCAAAACGCAGCTTATGACTTCTTTAACAACGGTCTTTGTAACAAAAGAGGATTGTTCATTAGTGTATTTGGTCAAGATATTGACACTTGGAATATTCCTACTTACAAAAGTTTCAGTGGATTTACTAAAGTTAGCTGGGAACAATGGGAGAGCCACATCGAAAAGATTATGACTCCTATTATTATAGCCGCGGCTAAAGAACAAGGAATTAAATAATGAAAAATATGCATAGAAAAGAATCAGTAAAAGTCTTAGAAGAATGTATGCAATTGCAACTTCGCAAGTCTGAAGACTATCAAAGCAGTGGCTCCAATATTACTCAAGCCATGCATTATCGTCGTGGTGTCGATACCATTCATGACATTATCTTAGGCAAAGTTATTCGAGCTACCTCTTTGCTCGAGTCTGGTAATAATCCAAACTTCGAGTCTCTCGAAGATACTTACAAAGATATGATAAACTATTGCTCTTTTGCAGTATCATACATGCGTGGCAAAATGGAAGGTCAATCTACTGGTCACGATATGTTTAACCGGAAAAAATCATGAAAATATTAATCACAGGTCATACTGGCTTTATCGGTCAAAGCTTATGGAAATATCTCAGCGAGTTTAATGATAATCAACTTATGGGTCTTGACGCAAATGACGTCAGGTCTTTTGATATTACAAAAGATAATTTAAGTGATGTCGTAAGTAATAAAGATGAAATTGATTTAGTAATACACCTTGCTGGTATTGGAGGCGTAAGAGAAAGTCTTGAAAATCCTAAGAAATATTGGGACACCAACGTCGAAGGTACTAAAAAAGTACTAAGTTTTTTTAAAAATAATTACGTGTTAGTTGCTAGTTCTAGTTCTCAATATGAACCTCATTTAAATCCATACGCGGCGAGTAAACACTTAATTGAATACATTCCACATAAGCAAGTTTGCTTTATGAGATTTCATACAGTGTATGGTCCTAATCCAAGAGCAAAGATGTTTTTTGATAAATTACTAAATAATGAACTTAAGTACGTTACTAATCATGAAAGAGACTTTATTCATATTGATGATTTATGTACAGCCATAGATACTATAATTACAAATAAGGTTGTTGGTACTATAGATATAGGTACAGGTAATCCAGTTAGAATAGATAAGATAAGACCTGATTTACCAGTTAAGCTTTCTACTGTCGGCGAAAGACAGAGAACCTGTGCGAATACTGCCAAGTTAAAAGCATTAGGCTGGAGACCAAACATTAACGTACGAGATTTTTTGAAGGAGAATGGTTATGAATACAACGCGTGACATTGCTAAATTTTTTATTAATAGTCTTAAAAATGAAGAGTTTGTTACTGATAGAACCGGTCAAAAAACTATTGAAATATTAGGTGCTACATTCTTAGCCGATGAACCAGCGATATTTGGTACTCCAAACGAATCTTACATTGAGATCGAAAAAGCTTGGTATGAAAGTCAGTCGACTAATGTTAATTGGATGTCTGAAACTTATAATAGAAATGTACCTGAAGCGTGGAAGTATGCTGCAAATTCTTATGGTGAAATCAATTCTAATTATGGCCATATAATTTACTCAGATAAATATCATCATCAGTTTGGCAGAGTTCTTGATGAATTGCTTAATAATAAAGACGGTCGTAGAGCTACAATGGTCTACACCAGACCAAGTATATGGGAGGAATACGATGAAGATGGTAAGAATGATTTTATATGTACTAACGCCGTTACTTATTACATTCGTGATGGTAAAATACACTGCGTGGTCCAAATGCGCTCAAACGATGTCGTGTTCGGATATAAAAATGACTATGCTTGGCAGCTTCATGTTTTAAAACAATTAACTGATGAATACAATGCGTGTTCCATGGAAGGAATGGATGTTGGTAATATAATCTGGCAAGTACAAAACTTGCACGTATATGAAAGGCACTTTGATCTTGTCAAATAAATTTAACTTTAGAGTAGATACAAAGCCCGGTGTATGGGATAAGAGATTTTTAAAAGTAGCTGCTGAAGTGGCCACTTGGTCTAAGGATCCATCAACTAAAGTTGGTGCGATCGCTGTAAAAGATAAGAAAGTAATTGCACAAGGGTACAATGGCTTTCCAAAAGGAATAAACGATCTAAGCGATAGATATAACGATAGAGAAACAAAATACAAATATATCGTACATGCTGAAATGAACGTGATATATAACGCTGCAGAAAATGGTGTATCATTACGTGGTTCAGACTTGTACGTTTACGGGCTCCCAGCTTGTAGTGATTGTGCAAGAGGCATTATACAAGTTGGAGTAAATAGAGTCATCATGCCTACGCAAGAACTACCAGATAAATGGAAGAAATCGTGGGAGATGACTGTTGAAATGTTCGACGAGGCTGGTGTGATATGGAACTTTGTAACGTTATAATAGTTGGTCAAAATCCATCTAATGTTGAAAACTCTGGTTCAATAAAACGTCTATGGAAGTGGACTCAATCTTGGGGTCTAGAAAACTGGACATTTATTAACTGCAGTGACGACGTTGGACAAAAATATACCATTGACTACGAAAGATTAAAAGAAGCTTCTACATACGATAAGGTTATCGCACTTGGTAATGTGGCTTCTGACGCTCTTAAAAAAGTTGGTGTAGACCATTTTAAAATGCCGCACCCGTCTGGTTTGAACAGACAGCTCAATGACAAGAGCTTCGAAGAAAGTAAAGTTAAGGAGTGTTATAACTACTTACACTAGAGATTATCGTGAGCTACTCTACTCCAGACAAAACACTCACGCTAATAAACTGATATAAAGGAGAATATAAATGTCTGAAAAAATTAAAGTCGCCATCGTTGGTGTTGGCAACTGCGCAAAATCCCTAGTCGAAGGGATTCAATACTACAAAGAAAATCCAAAAGACACGGTTGGTCTAATGTACGATGATATTGGTGGTTACAAAGCTGCTGATATTGAATTTGTCGTAGGCTTTGACGTGGATAGAAGGAAAGTAAATAAGCCATTGGTAGAAGCTTTAAGAGCTGCTCCTAATTGTGCTATGGATCATGTAACTGAAATTTTAGAAAATGGTTCAAATTCTCAAGGTTGTGTTAAGAGAGGAGCTAAAGTTTATTCTGGTCCAGAAATGGACGGGGTAGCACCTCACATGCTTGACTATCCAGCTGAAGTATCTTTTAGAACTGGTGCTCAGGCTCATATATCTTTTCAAGATATTGTAGATTTACTAGAAGATAATAACGTTGATGTAGTTATCAACTATCTTCCAGTTGGATCTGAAAGAGCTTCTGAATTTTATATGGACGCAGCCATAAAAGCTGGTTGTCATTTTGTAAACTGTATTCCAACTCTAATTTCTACTAAAGATTCACAAAGGGTAGAACAGAAGTTTATTGATGCTGGTTTAACAATCGTAGGATCTGATATGAGATCAGCTTGGGGTGCATCTAGAATGTCTGAAGTACTTCAAGGTGCGATGCTAGACTCTGGTCTTAAAGTAACTCAGCATATTCAAATGAACATGGCTGCAGGTTCTACTCAAGGACAAGAGAATATTAGGACTGGTAGAACTGCCAATACTGATTTCTTAAATATGGCAAAGGTAGAAAGACTGCACAATAAACACGTCTCAAAAGAAAATGTGTTAAAAGGACAAAACACTGTTCGAGATGAAAAGATTGCGGGTAGTACTTTATTTGCTGGTCCATCTTTGACTGTCCAACAAAAGCCGGGAGGTAGGTTTGTAGGTTCAGATCAAAAGATAGCTAACTTTGATATCGTTGGCTATGGATTTGGTGGAGCTAGATATGAACTTACAGCGAGGCTTGCTGTTCAAGACTCTCCGAACTCTGGTGGTGTAGTTGTATCTGCTATCAGGTTCTGTAAAGTAGCTTCTGAAATGGGAATTGTTGGTTATCTTCGTGGTCCATCGGCTTGGACACAAAAGACACCACCACTTCAACTTAAAACAGACGAGGCAAAATTTGAATGTGACATGTTAGCTGCAAGATCTCTTACAGATATTACTGAAGCTCAACATGTAGATAACAATCCATGTGCTAAAAACTTAGCTTACACATTCCAAGCTGGAGAAACAGATTATGAGTAGAAAGCCTTTTGAAAGTTGGGAAGAAATTCCTAAAGGTGTAATCAACTCTTATGATATTGATGGTGTCATATATATGGGTGAAGGTCTAGATGGTTTAAGACCAGGGCCAAGAGATATCGTGATTACTGGCAGATCGGTCGAGACAGAAGTATTGACTAAGAAAATGCTTAGTGATAAAGGTATACATAACCCATTATATATGAACAATAAGAGTAAAGACTGGAATAACAGAGAGCAATCTGGATTTCACAAAGGCTGGACTCTATTTCATCTTGAACAGATTGGATATAGATTTGGTATTCATTACGATGACGATCCAATACAGATCGAAAAGATAAGACAAATGATGCCACATATTCATATCGTTCATGTAAACCATGATTTAGTTCCAAAGGAGTAAATATGTACAATTATGATTGGTGGTCTTACGATAAAGACATTATGAAAGATTTTAATCATTTCTTGAAAAAGATCAACACTCGTGCTTGTATCAATTATGGTTTTATAAATGAAGATTACGTCAATATCAATCGTCACGGCGAAGTCGATCATGGCTTAGGCCGTGACGTTGAGTACTTTCACCCAACAATTACGTTGGATGATAGAATGAGATATATAGGTACTGTTATTGCTCAACAAGATATGTCCCCCTTTAATATCTTAGGCAATGGTATCATATCTCACTTCTACGGAGCACGTGGCTGTCATATGGCAGTCACTGGCTCCAATGATCCAAATGATTGTTTTGTAGATTTTGATAGACTAGCTGATAATGATAAAGAATATCTTAACCATCTTAGACTTAATATCGATAATTCAAAGAGGCTTAAAAAACCAATATGGGGAACTACAGAGCTTCATACTTCTTTACAAGCTGCTTCAAGAAATTATTGTCGTAAAAAGTATGACGATCCAGAAAGAGTATTTCATCCAGTTGACATAGTTGATTGGGTTGCTTCTTTTAGAGATAATGGTACGTACGAAGAACTTTATGAAGCCGATCACATTGGTCAAGCTTATAAGATATTAAGAAAGTTACCGGGTGTTGGTGAATACTATGGATTTCATGGTGCTGCTTCTACGAGCGTTTTACCTCAAATGAAATATTATCATGATGACAAGTTTGTGGCACCAGGGCCAGGGGCAGTTTATACAATAGGTCTTATGTGGCCAAGAGCGCCACGCAAACATTACGCAGAAGCTATTTACTTTTTAAGAGAAAATAGCGATGAGATTGGTCTTACAACTAACGTTGAATTTCACCCAGGCGCTTATAATATAGACATGCCAAATGGAAAGAAGTTATTTAGAGAAGATCAAAAGACTCTTAAATATTACGGTACGGAAGTTCTGTCTTGTCAGTTTGGTATATACTTACAGATTAGAGAAGACGCTAAGATGTGTGCAAAGCGTCAAGTTTCAAGAGCCACTGCACTTACCGATCAGTCTACTTTAGAGGAGTTTATGCAATGAAAGCTATAATGAACTGTCCATTTATTCCTATCGCCACCAGAGTTCAATCTCACAGAGGAGCTCTTGGTGTAATATATGCAGATCAGTTAAAACAAACTGGAGTTGATGTAGAAATCAATTGGGCTGGTAAGATAGAAGACCACAATCAGTTTGATGAGATGTATGTATACCATGGCAGCGACTGGACAGGTGGACTAAACTTTTTTGGTGGAGTTGCAGGATTTCCATACGTTGAAAATACTAGAAACTTTTCACAGTTTAAAGGAAAAGTCTACTCATTAGAAATACCATTTCCACCATATCATGAGATGATAAAAGAGAGAATTGATAGGGCTATGGAAAAAGGTACTGCAATTCTCGACGCATGGAAAGACGTAGATCTAGATAATCTTAAAAGAATGCATGATACTGCAGAAGTTATTAAATATCCAAAGGTCACTAGAAATCTAGTGATAGGTGATAGCCATTCCATTTGCATGTATCGTCCAGAATGGACAGTAAATTCTGTTCCATTTAAAACTTTAAATGGAGCTATAAATAGTGGTCTACATACATTTATAGAAGATGTCGGTAAAATTGAGGATTTTGATAAGCTTGAAGTTTACTTTGGCAATATTGATGTTCGACATCACTTATGTAGAATTGGCGATAATGTAGACGAAAACGTAAAAGACTTAGCCAAAAGGTATGTGGAAGCAGTTGAAGCTGTAGACATAAAAGAAGTTTATATTTACGAGTTATTGCCTATTGAAGATGAATCTAGAAAATTACCAAAGTCTGGTTTCTATAAGAACAAACCTTTTTGGGGAACATGGGAACAACGTAACAGATGCAGGTTATTATTTAGAGATTATATAGAACAGTTTGCTACTCGAGCTAAAATCATAAGATGGACTGACTATTTGTTAAATAAAGAAGGTCAACTAGATTTTAAACACATGGAGATGCCACATTCTATTCACTTATCACGTGGTTCATATCCTCATTGGACTGGTGAAGAAAAGCCAAACACATTAGAGGAGTTTTTTGTATGAAGTACGCAAGTATAGTACCACTAATCGGCGGTGAAACCATCGCCATGCAAAACGTATTTAATAAGAAACCGGAGTATATTTTAAGCTATGAAGCCTTTCAACCAAATGATCAAAACCTTGTGGAGTACTACAAAAGAGAAGTCCCCTACCATCTTCTTAATGGTAATCGGAAACCTGCTCTTCCTTACGTCGACGCTGTTAATACCGTTTGCCCTTGTGCTGGTCTTTCTAGTCTCAATCCTTCAGCCAATTCTGATGCTGCTATTAACGATTGGATGCCTACCACTGCTCGTTACGTTTTGGGCACACTCAAACCTAAAGTATTCTGGGGCGAAAACGCGCCACGATTTGCTTCAAGAATGGGTGAGCCTATTAGAGAAAACCTCAGACGTATTGGGCAAGAAAACGGATATACTTTCAGCATATATAAAACGAAAAGTATCTTACATGGACTCGGACAAGTAAGAGATCGTTCATTTTATTTTTTCTGGAAGGGAAATAAAGTACCTAAACTTGAATATATAAAAAGGAAGCACGAAAGAATTGAGGATACGATTCGTTCCGTGAAACGCAGGTCGAACGACCCAATGAATGTCCTTACTAATTCAAGTGTTCCAAGTGAGAATCCTTTTTACTCATTTGTTCTTAATGAACTTGAGGGAGGGAAATCGCATGCAGAGTTCCAAGATACTTTGCCTTTGTCGATCAACGTATTAACTTATATAGAGTCAAAAACAAAATATGATGTAGTTGCCAAATGGATGTTCAAAAATGGATATGATAAAGAGGCAGCAAAATGCGAAAGAATCCACAAAAAATTAGAGGCAGGTTTAAACTTTATGAGAAAGAACATAGAGTTTCCGAGGAACTATATTGGAGCGTTCGTAGGCCATTTGCCTACTATGCTTACACACCCCGACGAAGACAGGTTCTTAACTATTAGAGAATGTCTATCAATTATGAAATTGCCAGAAGATTTTATGCTTCAAGGCGGTGTCAAAAATGTTAATCATATATGCCAAAATGTGCCAGTAACAACTGCACAAGATATGGCTGAAAATGTTATAAAATTTTGTGATGGAAGATTGGATAACCAACTTATAGAGACAGACTACGCTATGCAAGATAATAAGAGTAAGTCTATAAGAGTTGAAAATAATCCTTTACAACTAGATGAATTTATGTTATAATGTAAACAAAATGGAGATGCGCATGTTTAAATATTACATTGGACTAATATGGAGCCTTGCTTTTTTAGGCGGCTTCTTTAGTGGTCAAAGTCTCGTATTCGCTGCCGATATGGATATTGAGATGTTAAATAAAAGAGCTGATGGCGAAAAGATGGTATATTCTGTCGACGTAGCTAAGGTAGATGTCGGCGATACTATTACTTGGTTACCTACAAGTAAAGGTCATAACGTACATTTTATTTCTGCTCCTGACGGCTGGAAAATACCAAAGAAAAGTAAAAATAATAAAGAAGTTAAGATTACTTTTGACGTCCCAGGAGTTTACTTATATCAATGTACTCCTCATAAAGCCATGGGTATGATTGGCTTAGTAGTTGTTGGTGGTAATACTGATAATTTAGATAGTATTAAAAAAGCCAAGGTACTAGGTAAAAGTAAAAAGAAACTTAAAAAGATCTTAGGAGATGTTTAATGTCTATTATGGACAAATTGAAAAAGAACAGTAAGTCTGACTACACGTCAATTCTTGCTGATTCTAAATTTTTTAATGAAAAAGACATGGTGGCTACAGAGGTACCTATGATGAACGTAGCTCTATCAGGCTCCATGGACGGTGGCGTAGCGCCAGGACTTACAGTTCTGGCCGGCCCATCAAAACATTTTAAGACTTCATTTGCTCTTATTATGGCAAGTGCTTATCTTAAAAGATATGACGATGCAGTACTTTTATTTTATGATTCAGAGTTTGGTTCTCCTCAATCTTATTTCCAAAACTTTGATATCGATACAAATAGAGTATTGCATAGTCCAATAACTAATGTGGAAGAACTTAAGTTTGATATTATAAGTCAACTCGAAGGTTTGGACCGAGGCGATAAAGTTGTCATTGTTATCGATTCAATTGGTAACTTAGCCTCAAAGAAAGAACTTGAAGATGCTATCAATGAAAAGTCAGTGGCAGATATGTCAAGAGCTAAAGCACTAAAAGGTCTGTTTAGAATGATTACACCTTATCTTAACATGAAAGATATTCCACTTTTAGCTGTTAATCATACATACAAAGAGATTGGCCTATTTCCAAAAGACGTAGTATCTGGTGGTACTGGTATCTACTACAGTGCAGATAATATTTGGATTATTGGTAGACAACAGGACAAGCAGGGTACAGAAATTAAAGGCTATCACTTTGTAATCAACGTGGAGAAGTCAAGATATGTTAGAGAAAAGTCTAAAATTCCTATTTCTGTTAGTTGGGACGGTGGTGTTCAACGTTGGAGTGGTATTCTTGATATTGCTATCGCTGGTAATTACGTTGCTAAGCCTTCTAACGGTTGGTATTGTAGGGTCGATCGCAGTACTGGAGAATTATTGGAACCAAAAGTTAGAGAAAAAGATACCCTTTCGGAAGAGTTCTGGAAACCCGTAATGGAAGAAACTGATTTTAAGCAGTACATCATAGATAGATTTGCCATTGGTAATAATGGTGGAATCAATATGGAGAAGATGGATCAGCATTAATGGTCATGGAAGAAAACGTACATTATGAAATTATTCCTGATAGAGGCGACGAACAGTCTTGGAATGTCAGAATATTAACAGGACCATTTACTGAAACGGTAATTAAATATGGAGTTGTCAGGTTCAATGAGATCCCTGGCAACATGTCTTTTAACTTTGATATAATTTACACTCCTGATTCAGAACTGAAAGTAAGTGACGAGCCATTACAAGATTTTGTAGGCGAGATGCTCGAACAGATTATGGCTCAAGGTATAAAAGACGGACAAGTGATAACAAGGGAGAAACCAGTTGGCGACTAATTTAGAACAAACTGTATTAAAAAATCTTCTCACTAACGAGAAGTACATGCGAAAAGTTCTGCCCTT
>CEUG01019422.1_pt1 | contig 16783 bp, 13 predicted proteins | sample 531421 | NCBI WGS metagenome assembly CEUG01 (sample SAMEA2622901, study PRJEB7988) | marine metagenome | biome: marine biome (ENVO:00000447); feature: surface water layer (ENVO:00002042); material: "saline water (ENVO:00002010), including plankton (ENVO:xxxxxxxx)" | depth 5 m | reverse complement strand
TCATTCCAGATGCTGCTGCCAACATTTCAATACAATCAAGATGGAGTATACACCTTAGTATATGGCATTTTTAACTCCACTGGAAATCCTTTTGCTGACCAAAACAATCAAAACAATCTGAATTCAGTAATAATAACAATCAACACAGAATTGGATTTATCAATCGATAATTTGTACCCAAGCCATAACCCATCAGAACAGAGTTACTTATATGGCGAAGACATGGTTTCCGTAGCAATCAGTAACAATGGTAATTCAACTGCACGGGATTTTTCTTTACAATTAATTGTCAGTGATAATGATGAAGATCCGGTTACACAGTTTTGTAATATCGCAGTTCTAGGGCCGAACCAACAACGTACATGTGTGTTTGACATGCCGTTGCATGGAAACCTCGTCACATTAGAAGCAAGTCTTCCTTCGGAGATAAGTGGAAACGTAGATTCGAATATATTAGACAATTCTATTACCGAAGTTGCTGATGTGATTGTTGCACAGTTAGCAACTGCGATATCAATGGACTCCGAGAAGGAATGGTTTACTGATAATGAAGAGGTTACTGTCACTGCGCAAGTCAATCCTTACTCTGCCGGGCCAGTAAATTACTCATGGTGGTATTCTGGCATAATCAACATAGATTATGGTCAATCTATAACTATCAACACTTCAGATTATGGCTTAGGCAGTCACAGTTTCAAACTAGTCTCGAGTGATGTTCTGGGTAATAGCGACATAATCTACTTTAATTTGTTGATTTTTTCAGAAATTTACATCGAGAATTTACCTTATTATTCTGCCTCTGCAACATCACCATCAAGTAGCGTAGAAATAGAACACAGTTCTATGTTGCCGATTATTGGGGAAGATTACAACATCGGGGGTGGAAAAACTCCGCTGATGTTGTATCAATTTGACTTGACTGATACGGCAGACAACAGCTCGATTTTTGACGGCCAAAACTGGCTTGATGTGGAATTAAGTTTGTTCCATTCTATTCCCGATGGAGTGCCTTATTCAAGTATAGAATTCAGAAAACTAAGTTCTTTTGAGGATGTAAACTGGGAATTCTTCAACACTGAGAATTATGGCTACGTTAATCAAACGGTAATGTTTGCAAGGTTGTATGAACCCACCACCATACTTGTTATTGGGTCAATGGGTGAGCCTGATATTGAAGCCAGAAATTTTTCAGTTGATCTGATTTCAAAAGGAAACTTTGAGCTTTCATGGGAGCCAAATGGTGATTTTGATAGCGATTACATACTTGGTTGGAATATACATCAAAAAATTGTCCCAGACTTTGGAGGGACAATATTCCAATCACCTCAAGAAAATTATAATGAATTAATTTGGGATGATTTAGTCTCAGACTCTTTTAGAGAGTTTGTTCCATTAGGCGTAACCGATTGGCAAGACCTAATAACAGTCCCCGCAGGCTTTTGCTCATCGTATGCTATAATACCAGTTGACCGAACGGGTGAAACCTATAATCACTTAGCAAATGTATCCATGCAAGACGGCGTATCATCATACATTTGCGGTGACTCGACCCCCCCCTCGACCTTCGTCATTAATATGAGTGCTAGTGCGAGATTTACCAATGATACTACATGTTACAACATATTGAAGGATTGGAGTATGTGCTATGAAGTAACTGTATCTTGGGAATGGCCAGAAGGAGAAGTTGACGAAACCTGGGATTTGTATCGAACGGAACAGGAGCCAAATGGAATGGATATGACACTACTACAACCTATAATCAGCGACATGACATATGTCGCTGGTGAAAGTTTCACTTACACCGTTAGTGGTATCGATGATGACTCAATTAAACCCTCAAAAACCTATTATTACATACTGACTCCAACCGATGAGTATGGTAATGAACGCACCATAGCTTTCAATGGTTCAGCAAATGTCAAAAGAGTTCACATTGAAGATGGATGGTGGAAGGCTAACCCGCATCTAATTCCTGAACCTGAACCTGAACCTGAACCGCCGCTAAATAGTGAATGGCTGGGGAACTTTAGTGATAGTCTCGACCAACAAGCATTCCAGATGGCTGGCATTGTCACACTGTCCACCCTATGTATCGGAGTGATAATGCTGGCTTTCATTGCCAAGCGGCTAAAACGACTTCGGAAAGTGGTTGCAGCCCGCAACCGAAGACAGGCCGCTGAGTCTATGGCGGATGAATTCGAGGATTTCTTTAATTGATGGCGCGGCAGGGGAGATTCGAACTCCCGAGGTGAGACACCACCGGATTAGCAATCCGGCGCAATGGCCAGGCTATGCGACTGCCGCAACGGTCCTACGAAATTGGATGTGGTTTAGAATATGACGGTTAAGGCACAATCATTGATTATATCGGAAGCGGTCCAAGTGGACCTAGTGAATCAGGAGGAATAGCAGATATTAACACAATCATCAAAAACATCCACCCGAGATAATACAACGAACGGTAGAACGATTTTGCCGCGCCCGGCATGCGACCATTCTCATCAAATGCCTCACGTGGATTTACCGACCATACTGAAACAGCATACCATAGGGTCAATGCTCCCGAGATAAATGCCCACAGTAGCGGCAGCCCCGATTCTGGCCAGAAACACGGCACTGAACCAAGTAAAAATAGCATCACACAATATGCTTTTGATTGTTTGAGTGTATATTCGGCCCCCTTTACCTCATTCATCATGGGAACATTCACCTGCGCATATTCTCCCGAACGGTATAATGCTAAACACCAGAAGTGCGGAGGTGTCCACAAAAATATCAGTGCGAACATCATCCAAGGAATTGGTGAAACTAGGTCAAACGGATTGAGATTATTGAGTGAATAATCTGCAGATGCCACTGCCCATCCAATTAGCGGTGGTGTAGACCCAGCAATACCGCCGATTACAATATTCTGTGGCGTTGTACGCTTTAGCCAAATAGTATAAATCAAAACATAGAAAGCTACAGAAAATAGCGACCAGAAAGCCGCTTTCCAACTTACTAGTAAGAATACTGCACAACCCAGTGTGGCAATAATTAATCCGAACATCAATGCTCCCTGAGATGAAATATACCCCATTGGAACCGGGCGATTTCTTGTTCTGCGCATGTGCTGATCAATGTCCGCATCATACCACATGTTGATTGCGTTCGAGCCACCGGCTGATAGAGTGCCGCCAATTATCGTGATTATAGATGCGTAAAGGGTATCACTCCATGTTCTATTCGCATCAATCATTTCATTTCTTGCAAGCATGTCGTGAACAAGAATTGCACAAATAGCAGTAATCTGCAATAAGATAATTACCCGCAATTTCATCAGTTGGGTGAAGACACTCAACCACCCGGGGTGAACAGGAGTAGAATCGTCAGTTTCGCTCAAAGTATCACCCGTCAGTTCCAGCAACAGAATTTTGAGTCAATCTGAACATCATTGGCCCACTTGCTGCAACTAGGAACGTACTGACGCCACCGAGAAGATGTAATAGAGATATCCATTCAGGAAATTTTCCGGCTGTTGCCGTGATTAGGTATGTAGCACCGATTGAAAGGTTAGTAAACCACAATGCTGCGGTAAACAGCATCATTCGATAGTAGATCTTAGAATTGTCATAATTTACTTTGTCTTCCTTGAGATTTAGACATGATAAAATAATTATCAGCCCGACCAGTAATGCCCCAACTCGATGAATCATTTGAACCAAAGTGCCGGGATTTTCCAATGATGGTAAAAATTGTCCGTTACATTGAGGCCAGGCCTCTGGAAACCCGACAGAGCAGGATTGGTTGTATTGACCACCAGCAGTTGAAGAAACCCACGCACCCAATATCAATAAAATCAGCACTGAAAGAGCAATGTTGTCGAATTTTGTTTTATACTTGGCAATAAATTTGTTTGAAACTTCTCTAAATGTCCATTTTGCACCCTCAGCGATTCTGGTTAATTTATACTGCCAAAGTATGGATGCAGTAAACAACGATGCTAGCGTTAGGTGCATCGCTACGGACCAGTCGACGTTATCATAAAACACTGTCACTGCACCAACAAATGCTTGAATAAACAACAGTGTTGCAATAGCAATTGATGTGTAGTAATTCCGTTTTCCATACTTTGGTATCAACCGACGGGAAACATAGACATTGAATAACACCGGAACGGCAATTATGGCAACCAGTAGCCTGTGAAACCACTCTAGAAAAATCTCAAACACAGTGTAACGGTGATCCGCCCCGCGTGAGTCAATCTCGTCTGGGTTCGCTTCCCAATACGCAGTTTGCTCATCAACCGAAATCGCAAAACCGTAGGTATCGAAACATTTCGGCCAATCAGGGCAAGATTCACCAGCATCATGAATTCTAATTGCGCCGCCGAACGATATGATTAAGATGGCGAAAATGAGAATCATCAACGGTAATGTTGATGGTCGTCGCCACCAGGCGTCCTGCATGGCTATTAGGAGGAGTGTGCCCCTTTTGAACACATGCCTCGAGGGATTTAGGCCCAGTGCACCAAATAGAACTCTCACATTTACAGTAATATTCTGTATCTGCACAATGTTGGTTTTACCAATTAGCGTTGGGGATGAAACCATGACTGAAGAAACTGCAGTGAACCATAACTCTGATACGGTTCTCGATGTAATGGTTATAGATTTGCCATGTGACAATGAGACACTTTGTGAATCGTCAAGGCCAAGCCACTTAGTGGAATACTTTGGTGCGGATTGGTGTGAGCCGTGTCAACCGCTTGAATTGATGCTTGAATCAATGGCCTCAAGTGATGTGGCGATAATACAACATCACCCGTCTATCATTGACTTAACTTATCTAAATTATTCACATGACAAGTTTGCCAATCAATACAGGTTGCTATTTATACCATCAATAGTTATTGACAGCAGCGGCTTGTTGACTGGTAGTGACCAAGGTATGGAACTGAATCATAGCTTGTCCCAACTTGAAACTAATTTTACTGGAATCGATGACCTATCAATGAGTAATGGTATATTATACTGGAATACCTCCACAAATTTGGATTTGACTGTATGGAAGATGCGACCTACTGCACACGAATTTGACAACCGAACTCATCCAGCTCTCGCTGTTGATATGACAGTTATCCAAAATAATCAGACCGTTTACAATTTATCTGAATGGACAAATGATTCAACGACTAGACTGGTATTTGTTCTGCATGATGATAAAGCCAAGTACTTACAATCAATTTCACCAAACCCAACTGGGGCAAAAAATCTGAATGAGCCAGATGGTGAATTTACCGACTTTCTCTCACACGATGGCAGTTATGATCTAGCCATAGTAGCGTTCGTAGCCCTCGTTTTATGTCTGCTTCCGGCGTTAATTTGGTTCAGAAAACTGCAAAAGCAAGACCCACTGGAAGCCGAATAGTTTGGGTTAGTTTCAAAAACACGCGTCGTTAGGGCCGCTTACGACTGACGGTCGTAGTGATTATTATGGTAAAACCAATACGCCTCCACACCAGATTTGAAAGAGCTAGAATTATCGGAGCCAGAGCGTTACAAATTGGAATGGGTGCGCCGTTGTATGCTGGAGAGGATGTCCTCAGAGAAGCATTCAAGGATGAATTAATTTCTCTTTACGGCTTCGAAGAAGCATCTGTACGCTACGTGCTAGACCCGCTGAAGATAGCCCTCTACGAATACGAACATGAATTGATTCCAATCGATATTGACCCCCACGAAGAGTGAGTCAATTATCCAAATTAAATCCATAATACTCGGATTCAATCACATCCGGCAATAAGTCCCTTCGGACCAGTATGGTTCTAACAGTCCACAAATCTACGAAGATTCGGTACTTTAGCGTTGCATCGAGATAATCGACTCCACTCGAACCACCTGTACCCATCCTTCTTCCTATCATCCGCTCCACCATTCTAGCATGGGAATTCCTAAACAACAAAATTGACTCCTCAAGCTCAACAAATGAATCGATTAAGACTCTAGGCCACGATAGCAAAGGTAACTCGCGATATGATTCAATGAATAGCAACCCCACCCTTGACCTGTTAAATTTGCCGCTCGGACGAAGAAACTCTTCTGCTCCTGCAATGGACTTATCCATCCGTTGACGTAACGTCGATTCGTCTCCATGACCAATCGAAGAAAAGTGCTGAATCACCATATCTGAATGTTCCCTCATTGCTTGTAGGTGGCTTTCTAGATAATCTGTTACAATTTTTTCATCACCTTTATCGTTGGGAAATGAACCATTGATTGGCGTCCTGAATAACCACTTTCCGAGCAGTTCATTTAATGATGGGCTAGCGATAATTTCTCTAAACTCAATTAGCACTTCAGATGATACTTTTCCTTCTCGTTCTAACCGCTCCATATGTTTGACAGGATCCATACCTGCATCCCTTTGCTGTTGCTCAAGTCCCAGAATAATCTCAATTTGGCGTAATTGCCATGATTCAAACCCGGAGGAGGTACCCAGCCTGTCTCGGAAGGTTAAGAAATCCTGCGGAGTTAGTGTTTCCATTACCTTCCATTGCTGGGACATTAAATCAAAAACTGCTGAAACCCTTTTCAAATGATGGACGATTATTGGCATTGAGTTCTCGTTGATACGCTCTGAATTCATGATTTTGTGAACCTGCTTTAATTCTGTTAAAATCAACTTAAACCACAATTCAAATGCTTGATGAACAATTATGAAATGCTTCTCATCATTACATGGCTCTGGGGAATAGTTAGCAGGGCCTTCCTGCAATCTCAATAATTCATCTAAGCGAAGATAATTCCCGTACGTCAGCCGCTTTGAGTTACCTGCGTCTTGCATGGTTGAGGGATAATCAGACAAGACTTGAACTTTCACTGAATTTTTTATCGATTAATCTATTCTGACAAGGAGATTATTAGCGATTTGATATGACTTAACTCCATAATGCTCATAGACGGGACACTAAACCACTCGACATGGGCGTGGACCGCGAAACACTGACATCTTGGCTCGCCGAATACGACCATGACAAACTCACAATCGGAGTAGTCGCATCTCATTCGTCATTACAGATACTGCACGGTGCGAGGAAAGAGGGTTTCAGAACCCTTGGAATTGCTGTTGGAGAAAACCGTAGAAAATTCTACCAAGCATTCCCTGGGGCTGACCCAGACGAGTGGTTAATCTTAGAAGATTATCGAGAAATGTTAGATTATGCCGAATGGTTTAGAAAACGTAACGTCATTATTGTCCCTCATGGTTCTTTAGTGGAATATTTGGGGTCAACCAATTTCAAAAATCTGCAAGTCCCTACCTTCGGAAACCGTGGAATTCTCCATTGGGAAAGTAGTCGACAAAGACAGAGAGATTGGTTGGAAGCTGGTGGGTGTGATATGCCAAAAGTTCTTGAAGACCCACATGATATAGATGGTCCAGTAATTGTCAAGTATGCAGGAGCCAAAGGTGGCAGGGGTTACTTCATCGCCCGAGACTACCGTGATTTTCGCAGAAATGTCGATATTGAAGAAGAGTTCACTATTCAGGAATATGTCTTGGGATGTCGCTATTATCTACACTTTTTCTTCGACCCCATCGCCAAAGACGGCTATCAAGTTCAAGGCAAGGGTAAATTTGCTGGACAGAATCTTGGGCGCTTAGAATTACTTTCTATGGACAGGAGAGATGAGTCCAATGTCGATGAGTTTTACAAATTGGGCTCTCTGAGAGATTTACGTGAAATGAGTTTGGAACCATCATTTGTCGTAACAGGGAATCAACCCGTAGTAATTAGAGAATCCCTACTACCAAAAGCGTTCGAGATGGCAGAGGGGACTGTTGCTGAATCATTTATTTTAGAAAATGAGAGTCGGGGCATGATTGGACCATTCTGCTTAGAGACAATTGTGACAGATAAATTGGAGTTTAAGGTGTTTGAAATTAGTGCAAGAATCGTCGCAGGATCTAACCCGTTCGTCGGTGGCTCTCCATATTCGGACATAAATGAAGAAAGGATGTCAACTGGAAGGAGAATCGCCCGCTCTATCAAAAAAGCAAGAATGGAAAACCGCTTAAGTGACATTCTGTCCTAAGTTCATTCTTCGCTATCATCTGATTTAGGTTGAATTTCGGGCTCGGCCTCACTGAACGATTGCGGTTTGTTACCAGACAAAATATCCATTTCAGCGCGAATCGCAGCAATTCTTGACTCACGTTCTTCTTTTGTTGGGACTTCAAACTCAGCAACTAGTAAAATTGGGTCACCATGTGATAATTTCCCATCGAATTCCAGGAGGTTCCCTACATTATTGACGATAACTTTGAATTTTGTTGGATCTCTGGTTCGGCGTTTTTTGTGCTTTTGGTAGTGGTGGACATATACTTGATAGGTTCCGGAGTCTGCAGTTCCAACATCCCAAACAACATTCTCAACTGGTTTCTTGGTTTCTGGCCTGACATTAGCATCAACATCTAATTCACCACCGCACAAAGATTTCTTGTTACCTCCATGTATTCTTTCGCCTGAAGGGCAGACTACATGTAAATCTAGGTCATTGTAGTTGTCCCACATCAAGGAAATTTGGACATCTCCAGACCTTGCACCCTCGCGTTCCAATCGTTCTTCTAATTCTTTCATCGCTACCTCTGCAGCTTGTCTAGATTCAAGTTCCTCTTGCTGACGAGCCATTTCAACTTCTGCTAGCCTTTGCTCTTCAGCAGCAGCAAGGTCTGCTTGGCGTTGTCTTTCCTCAGCCTCACGCTGCTCCTCTAATTTAGCTGATTCTTCAGCCTCGAGTCGCATCTGTTCCTCCAGACTACGCTTGGCATTTTCTGATTGTTCAGTACGCTCCACTACATCAAACTGACAGACAAGTTTGATTGGGTCGCCGTTAGTCAAATCGCCATGATACTCACGATAATCGCCGGTGTTATTAACGATAATTTGGAAACCTGTCGGATCTTTAGTTCGGCGTTTCTTATGCTTCTTGTAATGGTGCACGTATACTTGGTATGTGCCTGGTGGCGCAGTAACGCCAGGCCATACCACATTCTCAACCGGTTTCTTCGTTTCTGGCCTTACATTTGCATCGACGTCCAACTCACCGCCGCATTGCGATTTTTTATTGCCGCCGTGAATTCTCTCACCAGATGGACATACCACATGTAAATCCAAATCGTTGTAATTCTCCCACATCAGTGAAATCTGAACATCACCAGTCATTGCACCTTCTCTTTCGAGTCTGGCTTGTAATTCTGCCATTGCTGCTTCAGCAGCTGCCCTCGACTCCATCTCTTCTTGCAGTTTTGCCGCTTCAAGTTCGGCCAGCCTTTGTTCCTCTGCTGCAGCCATTTCTCTCTGTCGCAGTTCCTCCTGTTCTTTTGCCAGTCGTTCTTCTTCTTCTTTACGAAGTCTGGCCATTTCGCTTTCTTCCGCTAGTCTTTGACGTTCAGACTCTTCATGTTGTTTTCTTTGCTGCTCTTCGGCTTCACGCCGCTGGCGCGCCTCCTCTTCGACTCGTAAATTATATTCTCGGCGCCTTATGCGTTCATTTTCTGCTTCTTCAGCCAATTTCCTAGCGTGTTCTGCGGCTCTAAGTTCAGCTTCTTGTGCTGCTAATTTGGATTCCACTAACTCGGCTCTACGCCGTCTTGCTTCGACAATGGCCAGTTTACGATCAATCTCTTGCTTCGTCCTGCCAAAACTCGGTGCCCCTGTGTCTTGGCGTAACCCTTCTGCTGACATTCCAGGCCGCATGTTTAATTTCGCGTCGCTGCGAATGAGTGTATACCACATACCGAATAGGAAGCCGCCACCGAGAGCGCCCATTGCCATTATGGTAACCGGGTCCATTGTGTTAGCCACAGCAAACTAGTCCTTTGAAGCATCGGTTGAAAATAACTGCACCTTACCCAGATATTTGAAGCAAAATGGTAGGCTTACGCTATACAAAGTCTTGAAGATTAGAAGACTTTGGGATTATACATGGGTAAGCGGGACATTATGGCAAAAATATTGCCAAATGGAAGAGGTGTTTGGGTCCCAATCGACCACGGCGTCACTGATTTCCCAGCGAAAGGATTGGAAAACCTTGAGTCCACGATTACAAAATTGATAGCGGCCGAAGTCGATGTAATAGTAGCACACAAAGGAGTTGTTGACAGATTTAGCCATTTGTGCGCGGGAACAACAACAAGTATGATTGCGCATTTATCTGCGTCAACCAGACATGGAGGTGACCATCAAAGCAACAAGGTTCTCGTTGGCAGTGTTAAAGAAGCGATTAAACGCGGTGCTGTTGGGGTTTCATGCCAAGTCAACATCGGTAGCCCAACAGAAGCCTCAATGCTTGAACGAATGGGCTATGTTACAACAGATGCTTACATGAATGATGTTCCTACACTTGGCATGATATACGTTCGGGGCAAAAATGTTAACATCATGGAAAATGACACTACCCAAGGTTATGCTCATGCAGCCAGAATTGCGTTCGAACTAGGGTGTGATGCCGCTAAGACGGTCTGGACAGGTAGTGCTGAAAGTTTTGCTAAGGTTTGCCAAGCCGCACCTATTCCGTTGTTGGTAGCAGGAGGTCCCTCAACAGGAGATAGCAAGCAAATTCTCAGAATGGTCAAACAGTCACTCGATGCGGGTGGCTCTGGCGTCTGCATGGGCAGACAAATATTTGCACACAAAGATGTTACGGCAATTACACAGGCGCTGGTAATGATTGTTCACCACGGTGCCAGTGTCGAAGAAGCCATCGAGCGATGTTCTTTGTGAGGTGAGAACATGGAAGTCTGGTGTGATAATCGTCAGGCATCTACAGCAGTAATTGACCATCCGGTTTTTGACAGAGTGCTGACTGATAATAGTAACGACGATTTCTTTCTTGCAAAGAATATACTAACTCAAAACGAGGCGGTAATAGGAGAATTGTTTCCAATCCATGATGCTGAATCCTACAACCGTGTGCGATCCAAAATCGGCATACTAAACTGGATTGTTTTGGATTTTTCGGGCTGGAAAATGATTCCAATTGAAAATATAATATCTGAGTGTGAGGGCACTCCAACAAGAATTGCAGTATTTGTCTATCAAGAACAAGATATCAATGGTATCGCCTTCGCACTTGAATTGGGCGTTGATGCAATAATTATTGCAAACAATTCAGAATTAATTGCCGCATCAGAAATTGCCAAGTCAATGCGCCTTGAAAATGCATCAACAATAACTACTGTGGAAAAAAAATATGATGATACACTAGAACTCAGAGAAAATAAAATCATCAAAATAGAATCTGGTGGCTTCGGTGAACGATATTGCATCGACTTGACATGCTTAATTTCTAGCGGAGAAGGAATGTTAATTGGTTCTAGCGCAGCCTCACTAGCACTGGTTCATGGCGAAGTAATTGAATCTGAATTTGTGCCGTCTAGGCCCTTCAGAGTAAATGCTGGCCCCCCTCATTCCTATGTCTTGATGGCATCAGGGGCGACGAAATACTTGTCCGAGTTATCATCAGGTGACGAAGTAATGCTGGTAAACGAGCAAGGTATCCCAAGGTCCGCAACTATTGGTCGATTAAAAATCGAAAAGCGGCCTTTTTTAACAATTTACTGGGAAAACAACTATGACATTCCTTGCTCTATTTTCCTCCAACAAGCGGAAACAGTGCGTGTCCTAGTGCGGGTCGGGGAGGTAAAATCTGTTACTAATTTGACAGTTGGTGGCAGTATATTATGCTACGATTCGGCACATGCAAGGCACATAGGCAATCAGATATCAACAAGTTCAAAGGAGGTCTAAGATGGCAGTTATTGGCACTGGACAGGCGCACGGTGCGTGCAGTTTGCTCCATGCCGCTGGTACAGGCTTTGGTGCCTCAATCTCATTGGATTTGCCGGTTATCGTCAAAGCTCTGGACAAGCCCAGTAAAAGAGTACTAAGAGATTCCGATAACTTACTAGATGCAGTACTAGATGCTTGGCTTGAACGCGATTTACCACTACCTGAGGGGCTAATCAAGGAAGATATTCACTGGGCTGTCGCATCCAAAATTCCTCAGAGTAGAGGGTTAAAATCCAGTGCAGCTGTTTCTGTTGCAGCAATAAAATCATTGTGTCAGGCGACTGATACCGAACTTAACGATAGTGAAATTGTCGATTTATCCTCACAAGCTCAACTGAGGGCTAATGTTTCTATTACTGGCTCAATAGATGATTCTTGGGCTTGCCTCACCAAAGGATGGAAACTAATTGATGCCAATGCAGAAGAAATTGCTGACGGTGTTATCATGGAGGGTGCTGGACTTAACCCGGATGATTGGATAGTGATTATAGCTTTGAGAGATGAGCGAGAAAATCGACCTGAGTTAGAGGACTTTGCACCGCTTTACAACGAATTCGAGAAAGCACTGTTAGCGCTTCAACAAGGCGAAATACTCAACTGTTTGACCATAAATGGTAGAGCAGTATGTGCGGTAACCAATGATATTCAAGGCAGAAAAATCTCTAACGACGCATTCATAAACGGTGCTAGATCCTCTGGATTGACTGGTTCCGGGCCCGCTGTTGTTATTGTAATACCAAGTTTGGTTTCATCATCTGCAGAGCGTATAAAGTCAACTCTGTCACGCATATTACCCAAAGAGCAAATAATCGAGACAAGGTTTTTGTCACAAGATTCTGACGAATTAGAAACATAAAAATTTGCGCAGGTTCTTGAACCAATACCGGTAGGTATTAGCGATACCGATGCAGATGAGCCTAGGTGAAGTTCTGCGACTCACACTATTTGGCACTAGTCACGGACCCCGGGTTGGCGCATTTCTAAGCGGAGTGCCTGCCGGGATAGAAATCGATAGAGAAGCCATTCAAATTGCTATGGATGCAAGAAAACCTGGCGGCAGGTATGCCAGCAAACGGAAGGAACCTGATAATGTGGAACTACTGAGTGGTGTGGTGAACGACATTACCAACGGTGAAAAAATCGAAATCTCAATCAAAAACAGTGATGTTAGAACTAAAGATTACTCGTTTTTACCCAACCAACCTCGACCTGGGCATCAAGATATGGTAATGATGAAGAAAACCAATGGTAAAGCAGATTTGAGAGGCGGTGGCACATCAAGTGCTAGATTAACTGCACCAATTGTAGCAGCAGCGGCGGTAATATCGCCAATAATTAAACAATTAAACATCAATGTGAATGCCCATGTATCATCGGTTGGTGAAATAAAAGCCAATCCTATCATAAATTGTCCGCCAAAATGGAGTTCTGACGAATGTGAACAGATCAGATGTCAAGACCCTAAGGCAGCTGATGCAATGATTAGTTTAATCGAGCAACAACGGCGTAATTTAGACTCAATCGGCAGTGAGGTTGAATTACAAATTTCTGGAATGCCAATGGGAATCGGCGAGCCATGGTTTGATGGAATTGAGCCATACTTAGCCAGAGTAATGATGTCAATACCTGCCGCTAGGGGCGTAGAGTTTGGTGAAGGTTTCTCTGTAGTAAAAATGAGTGGAAGCGAACACAACAGCCCGTGGGGTGGCGACAAAGACAATCCAATAATGATCGGAGAAAAGCCCGACGGTGCCCTAGCCGGCCTATCTACTGGTTCGGATTTATTTTGTAAAGTTGCTTTCAAACCGCCCTCCAGCATACCAAAAGCACAAGTGACATTGAACTTGGCGACAAATCAACAAGAAACGCTGAAAGTGAAGGGAAGACATGACCCTGTATTAGCACCAAGAGCGGTCGCTGTGGTCGAAGCAATGGCAAAATTTGCCATCGCCGACTTAGCACTGAGAGGAGGCTTTTACCATGAATGATGTAGTTGTTCACAAATTTGGTGGTTCTTGTCTGCGAGATTCCTCTGACTTGGAGACTATTGCTGAAATCATAAATGCTCAGGCTGAAAAAACCGTCATTGTCGTTTCTGCGCTATGGGGTGTTACTGACCGACTACTTAGAGCGGCGAATGAACCGAGATACGCAACAAGATTAGTATCAGATTTGAAAAAACAACACTCAAGATTCTCACCGTTGATTGAGCAATCAATTCTTGCTGAAAAATATAATAATGTATTCACGGGAATCGAAAAATCGTTATCTAATCTATCGACGAATCCAGATAGCTATGTTGATGTTAATACTCTTCTAGCTGCCGGAGAGCGACTATCTGCTTTGGTGGTTGCTAACGAATTAAGGAAAAAGGAAATGGATGCCTATCCAGTTGGTTCGGAAGATATTGGTATCTGTTTGGATGGTACTGACACTGCCACAAGCGTGGATATTGAAAGTTCGATTAAGAAACTGGATCATTCTGCTTTTTTTGGTATCCCTGTGATAACAGGTTGGTTTGGTGAAGGAAAAGATGGCAATCTTGCCCTCCTGAGTAGAGGAGGAAGTGACCATTCTGCGGCAGCCATTGCGAGAATTCTAGATGCAAAAAAATTAATTTTATGGAAAGACGTTGATGGAATATTATCAATAAATCCGCGTTGGGGTGTTAGTGTAAAGGCAGTTCCTTATTTAGGGTATGATGAAGCGAGAGAGCTTAGCCGGATGGATGCTCCAGTGGTTCACCACACAACCATGGCACCAGTCAAGGATTGTGGTATACCTATCGAGATTAGAAATCTTCACTCTCCTTCGAAGTCATACGCACCAACCGTAATCGGGCCAAACATAATCCAATCTAGTCAACTCAAAGCCATTGGTTGCATGAGAAGTATCGCTAGAATTACTGCCGAGGTTGGTGACGTGAGTAATCAGAGTAAACTATTGGGTCAAATCCTAATCCATCTAGACCGCGAAAATATAACCTGCTGGTCAGTTGAATCAAGACCTTCAACCATAGATATTGTGGTTTCCCAGCAACAATTAACAATTGCTGAAAACATTATTGAAACCAGATTACTAATTACCAATGTTGACTTGTTTTCATGCTTAATATCCTTCATCGGCACCAACAGTAGAGAAATTGTTGAACGGAGACTTCAACAGGTAAACTCAAAAATTAGTGATCTGAGATTTCTTAACTCTACCAAATTATCAGTGCAATATGTTGCCAACACTAACGATATCAAGCAACTTATGAGTCAATTGTCAACCGTGATCGAGGAAAAACCAAACGTTTGATTATTCGGCTCGCTTTTCTCTAAACTTCTGCAAGTGATTCGGCAGGTTAAGAGCAAACAAGCCACCGACCACGCAAAATACAAAGAATGTCCCTAAGGCAACACCGTATACGGAAATTAGTTCAACAGATTCTTCCATTCTAGTCGCAGTATCGGACGAAAATATACCGACAATAAAGGGCAGTATTGTATTTGCCGAAAGCACAATAATTGCAAGAATTGCTGCTGAGACTGGGTTGATTACCAACGAGCGATGATACTTGCCCACAATTTTCTTAGGGTTCATTACATAAACTTCATTGGTTCTAATACTAGTGTCCAACATAGAATACCTGATAACGCCGTTAGCAAGTTCAAAGTACATCACCAGCAGAACAGCATAACTCACAACTAGGATATTTAGTAAAGCAGGGCTGTCTTGGAGGCCAAAGGGATCTGTAGAAAGCGATACTTTGGAGGCCGCAAACCGCATAATTGCTAGGATAAACAGAATGTTACTAACCAGTGTGAATCGAGCATCTCTTTGCATTGTGCCCCAAAATCCTGTTCCTGCGGCGATGACAATTATCGCTATTTGCACGACAAAAGAAATTGCTAAACTACCGGTCATCAAATACCACAGTGTGCCTTCTGGAGGGGATACCATGTATGTCAGCAAAGAAAGTGCCACAAGCACACCGTAAACTCCCAATTGAAGATTCTGAACCATTCTGTCTGGTGGTAGGAATTTGGTTTTTGGTACTAACGGGCCACCAAGTAAACTTTCGATGAACGACGGCATTTCTACTGTTGGAATTGCATCTTTTGGGATTTCGGCCCCTGCACCCGCTTGACCAGCTAGTTTCTTTCTAGATGGTGCTGAGGACCTAACTGTTTTACCCTCGTAGAGAATTCTCGTATCCCCGGATGGCTTGCTTACTGTCACATTATCACCTCAAAATCCTCTTGCTCCCGCAAGTGCAGTTGACAGGAGCATGTCTGGTTCCCAATCCATTATGTTGACACCTAGTCCGCGTAATTCTCCGATTAATACATCACGCTCAGTTTTCAGAACTTCGTAACCGGTTCTATCGATTCGCTTAGCGTCGAACTCAAATTCCAATGATGAGGGTGATAGCACCGTGACATCAAAATTTCTTGCTCTAAAATCGCGTAGTGCACTAATAATGGTCGGATCATCTTCTAGGTTGGACAGGAATATGATTGGGCTGCCTTTATTGATATGTGGCATTATGCGATTAACTACTACTTGTAGAGGAATGTTGCCACGGGCAACAGCACCCGCAAGTTTGGTAAGAATAACGTACAATTGCTTTTTTCCTGTATCTCTATCGACGCTGACAACCTCGTCACCGTATACAATTACTCCCACAGAATCTCTTCTGCTTAGGAAATACTTCGCTAATGATGCTGCTGCTCGCGTCGAGTATACTAGGGCGTTTCTTGAAACTGGACCTGTTTCAGAAACGGCTCTTGAATCAACAATAATTATGATGTCCGATACCGCATCTCTTTCTCTTTCATTAACCATCAATTTCCCAGAACGAGCGTAGGCTGACCAATTAATCGACCTAAATGAGTCTCCCTCAAAATACTCTCGAAGAGAGTAGAACTCGGAACCTGGTCCTGGTTGCCTGATATTTACTGCTCC
>CEUG01023158.1_pt1 | contig 16850 bp, 10 predicted proteins | sample 531421 | NCBI WGS metagenome assembly CEUG01 (sample SAMEA2622901, study PRJEB7988) | marine metagenome | biome: marine biome (ENVO:00000447); feature: surface water layer (ENVO:00002042); material: "saline water (ENVO:00002010), including plankton (ENVO:xxxxxxxx)" | depth 5 m | reverse complement strand
CCCTAGCGCAGTAAAGCGAACTCGGCAGGAAAAGCGCAAAGGCCTGAAACCGCTCGACGATACTGATCGAGGGGTTATCTTACGGTTTGCACCCAACCCAAATGGACCATTGTCACTCGGCCATTCTCGAGGAGTTGTAATCAATCATCAATATGCAAAAATGTACAACGGTAAGATGGTTCTAAGATACGATGACACTGACACGGTTGTAAAGCCCCCTCTGGTCGAAGCGTATGATTGGATTGCTGAAGATTACCAATGGTTAACTGGATCAAAACCCGACGTTGTAATTCGGGCGAGTGAGCGGATGCCTCAGTATCTAAAATTTGGAGAGGAGATGCTTTCCAAAGGATTTGGCTACGTCTGCGAGTGCACCTCTGATGAATTCAAAGATTACAGGATCTCCATGACTTCTTGCCCACACAGGTCAAGATCTGTCGATGAGAATTTAACTCAGTGGAAAAAAATGGTTCAAGGAACTATGAAACCGGGCGATGCTGTGGTCAGAGTGCTTACGGACATGACTCTTCCAAACCCAGCACTCAGGGATTGGCCTGCATGGAGGATACAGCATAAACCTCACCCAGTAATTGGAGTGAGATACCGTGTGTGGCCTCTGTTGGATTTCCAGAGCGCCATTGAAGATCATTTGCAGGGGATATCGCATATTGTAAGGGGAAAGGACCTGATGGACTCTACTCGTAAGCAAATGCTGTTATACGAGCATTTTGGCTGGGTCTACCCGCATACACTTTATTGGGGCAGGGTCAGTATACACGGCCACGGATCTTTCTCTACCAGTAACATGAGGGAGGGTATTGAATCTGAAATTTACAATGGATGGGACGATGTAAGACTCCCCACAATAAAGTCACTACGAAGGAAAGGATACTCTGCAGAAGCCATTACTTCTTTCTGGATTGAAATGGGGATAACCCAGAAGGATGTGGCAATTCCACTGGATTCGATTAACGCGGTAAATTCTAGGATTATCGACCCTACTTCCAGGAGGATTTCACTTGTTGTCAACCCAGTGAATATCGAGGTCATCGGAGAATTGCCCGGAAGTGTTCACATTCCTTATCATCCGGATAGGCACTCTGTGGGTCACAGAGAGATTCCTCTTTCCTCTAGATCATTTCTTGTCGAGGAAAGTGATTTATCAAAAAAATTTAGGCTCAAGGATCTCGCTGATGTGGAGAAAACCGGAGATGGATTTGCGTTCACGTCTGATGAAAGGACCGATGATAGGCCCATCATACACTGGATTAGTTGCGACCTACAGACTACTTGCGACCTTGTCAGATCTGAAGGCGAAGAGGTATTTATCGAACATTGCGTCATCGAAGACGCAGATCTCATCGTCGGAGAGGTTGTCCAGTTAGAAAGGAAAGGGTTCGTTAGAGTTGAAGAATGGTCGGAAGAGCGCCGGACACTAGTTTGGCTACACAGATAGGCTTCTTGGCGCGCCTTTCATCGGCGCATTGAAGCGATGTTCCGTCGGGCGAGGGTCATGAGACGCAGGTTCGGGGGCTCCATGACGGTCCTATTCATGCTCGCAGCAACGTGTCTCTTCAACCCAACAGTCGCAGAACAAGATGGGGCTTGCTGTGAGGACCAGGGTTTCAGGATGTTTCTCACTGGAGAGGCACAATCAGGGGGGTTGACACCATTTTCCTCAGATTTAGATGATCGTCACTCTGCAGTTGTAACTCCATCTGTGCTCGGAGCTATTGAAATTGGGAAATGGAGTACGACTTGGACAGTAGATGATGACTACGCATCATCCGAGTGGACATTTGAGATACCCTATGAAATTCAAGGCGCAACAGGCCTTCAACTAAATGCCACCGTCGGGATCAACATTGGTGGAACCTATCATTCAGGATCATCAGGACCCGGTCTGCTGGTCACAAATGGTGTACTTTCAGTTCCAATTCAGGTAACAGGGGGGGCAATATCAGAAGGGGATCAAATTAGATTTACTCTGGAAGTTCAATCCTTATCGTTTTCAGCGCCTGGAGACAATGCTGGTATCAGGTTCTATTGGGGTGACACCGAGGATGCAGGGATGCTTGCGAAGTTCCCATTCGGAACAGCTACAATGCAAGACGGATCTGCTAATGATGGAATAGCATACTTCCCCGTTGACATAATGACTCATTACGGATTAGATGTCTGGAACAAAAGAAGCTCTGGATCCGCAACCGTCGGTACAGAGCAACTCACAACCAGCCCCGTAGTTACGGAGATTGAAGATGGAGTGAGGATAGTGTTTGTGTGGCAGTGGCCGGAAACCTACGACGGGTCGGGAGTTCAAGTCACATTCAGGGTGAGCCCCCACCCAGGCGCATTGCTTGAGTCCACCAGGACATATGAAGTGAACATTGACGGGGGTGGCGGAACTGGGAACTGGTATCCCGAGGAGGAGCCTAAAAGAGACTCGGGTACAACTTTAGAAATCGATATATCCGGAAGGTCCTCGGCGTCAATAGTAGACAGAGACATACAGATAACCGTCGATGGCGCCATGTCCCAGTGGATTAGGTGGGGATTGGACAACATCGGCAACAATACACTAAGCGGATCTTCCTGGTGGAAAAACTTGGACTCATACGAGGATTCTCTTTCGGTTGGAGAGGAGCACAATGGACGGGTGGATGACACCGAAAGCGCGGCTCTAACTCAACATTTGCAAACTTCAGCTTCAAACATCAGATCATTCATGAGTGTTGGTTTGGGCTTGGATGTGGAATCCCTCGTGGGATCGGACCTTGTAGACTTATCCCAGCGAGACGTAACACTAGACTTTGGTGCTACGAGGGCATTCTCTTCGGAACCAGTGACCATAATTCTAGAAGTGCGTTACACGCCCGGCATTGAAGCATCCAGTGAATACCTAATCAGGACGTTCGTTCAACCAGGGAAGGGTGATTGGTTTACCTTGATAGATGTTGATGCTGGACTCAGGGGTTCCGCTTTAGCGGGTTTCGGTGCGGTTTCGGCCGGAGATCTCGACGTAGAACACCGACGTTGGATTTTCTTGGAAACAATATCTTACGAAGATCAAGATCTCGATCCAGAAATGATATTCTCAGTATCTTACACCCCTCCCTCATCACCGGCAGGAAGTCCGCTGGTATCAGCGTTAATTTTGGTATTAGTGATGTCAATTACCGCCGGCCTATCGTTGTACTTGACCCAGACCAGAATCAGAGCTCCTTCAGTAGCGACTGCGACGCTGTTCGGATTCATGTCATTTATTGTGTATGTGGGAGGTTTTGATCTACCTCTTGTATTTGGCGTGGGGGCTGCAGGACTGATTGGTGTTTTTCCGGTTGCATTAGTATCACCACGAAGCAAAAACAAGGGAATAGGGGCCAGGGCGCTTCCCACCATAACTTGCCCTAGCTGCAACACTCCAAATGTCGTCCACAGTAGCAATCGACCCTTCAGAACATCATGCTCGGGATGCTTCGTTACCCTGAGGCTTGATTGAGATCACTGGATCATCAGCCTGAGCTGGTCCCGTTTATATGTCCAGTCTGATGGTATCCTGCCAGAGTCACGATAATAACTTGAGAGGCGTCTAAGCCTTGACTCCGTAAGTTCAAGTTGTCTTCGATTATGTATGTCTTTTTGGTTCCCCGACTCTAGATGGTCTATAATCCGCTGGGCTTGCCTCATCAGGTTCATCATGTCTTCCGGATATTTTGACCTAGTCCCGTTCTTTTCTATGATGGAGGTGATTCTCTCGCCTGTTGCAAGCTTTACATTGGGTACAGCGTGTTGGTCTCTCAGTATGATGCCTATTTCTGAGGTTGTTTTTCCTTCATTCGCATATTTCAAAATCAAAGATTCTACGTTATCCTTGTCGGTTTCCGACCAACCTGGAGGTGCATCTACGACTGGCTTGGTCGACCCGCTTTGCCCTTTTCCTTTGTTATGCATTCTAGCCATAATGAGCGTCGCTCCGGGTCTGGCCGATCTGCTGCACCTCTTTAACCGCTACGCAGCGAACTACAGTCTATGTCGGGCCCTTGCAAGCGCTCCAGGCGATTTCGGCCATTCCCACGCGGGCGCAATGGCTCTCGCCGAACCAATCAATTTCCCCTCCTGAAAAACTATCATCTCGTCTCCTGCTCTCGGCGAACCCGAGAAAGAAGAGATGTTGGTGGAGAAAATATCTCCTGACCACTTAAACCCGTCATTTAGGTATACTCGGGGGACCGTGTTGGTCTCATCTAATATTTCCAACGATGACTTAGAAAATGAGAATCTTCCACTTTTGCTATTCCATATGGCAATTTGATTTTTATCCTTCATAATTCTATAATCAGGAGCCCTGCCAGTTGCCCTTGCACCTTCTAACCAAATATCGCTATCATACAGATGTCTCGAAATTGATTTGAATGACTCCAAGATGTTTTCACCCCTTTTGGGTTCGGTCAGATTTTTTTCTCGAAGAGCATGTTTTACTTCTTTTTTCAGCCTTGCAAGCGCCTCCTCAGAACCTGCCGAATCCTCTAATCTAGTATCGATACACGCAACCCCGTTAACCTCGATTTTTATTCCCGAATGATTTATGATGATCTCGAAGTCATTTCGTGAAATTATCTTGCTCATCATTCCCTGTATGATATTTAATTCGTCAGCATCCCAATGGCCAGTAACTGGGATGTCGTATGATGCTGCTGGCCACAAAACTTCCAACGCTCTTGGAACTACTCCTAGAGGTGCTGTAATCATTAGTTCCGAGACTGCTCTGCTATCGATGGCTTGCCTAAATCTGGCGTGGCTGGGAGATTTTCTATATGGCTTTACGGCAGAGCAAGGTAGCAATACTGCAACTTTTGATTGATGAGGATGAGGTCTCCACCTGCTTGATATGGAGTGTTGCCAGTGTCTTATTAGCGGATCTTCCCTTGAGGATTTGGAAGTACAGTCCACAGTCCGTCCCTGTTTCAACGAAGATGACAAACCAGCTTTACCGGGATCAGTAATGGCGATTTTGCTCATGTACTCATCGTGCCTTCGTAATCTTTGGACTGATCGGGGACTTGAGAGGCTGCAGGCCTCGGCCAGATTTCTGATTCTGCCGCTCTGAATTGCTTGGCGAGTCTCTATCAATGCCTCTCTCCACGCATGTAATTGTACGCTCCACGCCTCAGAATCATCTTGGGTTAAATCCCGGGCCCGAGGCCCGAATGAGGAAATGTGAACTCCGCTTGCGAAAGCGCGTTTTACTCTGGAAAGGTCCATGAGATCAATTCCCATCCAAGACAATATAGCACAATTGTCCGGGCCAGAAATTCCAGGCATCCAAATCAATGAGGCTGGAAATCTTCTCCTGACAGTGTCAATCGCCTTGATCATTCTTTCATCATCATTTACAAGTTGGGGGGAATCTAGGAAGCAAACCACTGAAGGCTCTGTGTTAATTTTAGACAGAGAAGGATCATGTAACAATGACTGTATCGTCAAAGGTAGGAATCCTTCTCCTGTTGGAAATGTACCAGCATCAGACTCGTCAAGACTAGGTGGCAGCGAGAGTCCTTCAGATGCATTCCATTCTACCAATTCATCGAACGGAGGACAGATTTTCCCTCTTGTCTGTAACGTCAGTTTAGCGGGCACTATTGTGGAATTTCGAACCAGCCTGAAAGGTGCAATGTCTACTTCAAGATCGTCGTCATTTTCCATCAATACAAAACTGGGAGTGAATCCGACTGGGTCGTTCCTATCGCCAATAGCAAATATGCGGGAGTAGCGCTCCCGCGAACTGACCATCCTACCAACAGAAGGGGGCGAGGTCATGAATATCCCAAGAAGATCAATCCCTTGAAGGATTCTAAGGTGAGTGTCCTTACGCACGGTCATGAGGTGGACTGTCGTCATACTGACGGTCATGATGTGCACCATGGTCATACCTACTTCTTCAAGCGCGGATGATCATGATGATTTCACACTCATCGAGGGCATCGGTCCAACATTCATCACCCTGAAATGTGACACTGAATCATGCTATGGTTTTTCACTGGATATTTCGGAATCAAATGATTCGGTTTTTTTTGATGGTTTCTCATGGTCGGGTAATCTGACTCAAGGCTTAGGTTATAAGATAACGAAAGCACCAGGAGCAACTGGTTCAGCGACTGTATCAATTCTGACTTCTGATCCAGATTTTGTTTATGAAAAAGATGATGTTGATGGCTACATAGGTCATGGATCCGAGTTTAACACAATGCCCGTCAGAGAATCCTGCATCGATCGTAGGTGCGAAAAAGAACAGATTCCGATCGGCAAAATGACTGGATGGTTAAGTCACGGGGGCGATTCTGATTCATGGAAAATCGCACATAATGGCAGTGCATGGATCAAAAATATATTATCAGAAGCTCCAATGCTGGTAGAAATTTGGCATGAGAACGAAATGGGAGAAATGTGGAAATCAGAAGATAAGCATTCGACCTACAACGGCGTATTTCACGAAATCGGCAGCCTCACGGCTGTAGCGGGGGAAAATGAATCATCCTGGGTAAAGATAATCTCAATTGAACAAGATAGGAGAGACTCGGTTTACCTTGCCGAGATATTCACATCTGATGCCACGCAAGATGCCCCGGCCAATAATACTCACAATGCTGTGAGATCCCCCGCTTCTTCACAGGATTTCGTAATCAGGGGAATATCGCACAGCCACGAGGATGTAGATTCGATTCTTGTTCCAGCCGGAGGAAGAGTATCCTACTCGATAATCCCCAACATCACATCAGAGGAGAATTATTCAGTAAGTGTGCATGAACATCTCGTGGGGGGAACGATAACCACAGATTTAGGAAATTTAAGCGGGATGACGAGCTCATTGGCCATGTCCCTAGAAATTAAGTTCAAACTTAGTGGTCTAGGACTATGGTCCGCCAGAGTCGTTCTCGATTCCCTGTCTACTGATTTTGATGGACTGAAAGTTTCAGATGGTTTATCATTTAACGGAGACGCCCCGGATCGTCTGCCCTACAGCGGTGAGAATGGTTCACATTGGCCGAATGTCGTCCTAGCCTCAGATGGAGTCGATTACAACCCCAATATTTTCAGACTACAGGGGGACGTTTTCGAAGAGGATAAGATCGATGTCTTTCTCATATCTGTTGCTAACGATAATGGTACCCTAATTCGCGGGGAATCCGAGTATCATGGTGCCAAGATACAAATTCAGAGGCTATCCGAAAATAGCTTCTCAATCATGAATTCGACTAACGGCAGCCAATTATTCCTTCCAAAGGGTTTGCATGCAATACGAGTAGAACAATCATCAGATTATGGCGGGCATTATTCGTTCTTGATGTCACTAAACGAGCCAGTTGACGAGGGCCCTCCAATTTATCTTGATTTGTCGTCCAAAGCGACACCATACTACTTATTTGCCGGTTTTTTCCTCCTCGCCCCGTCATTACTTGTTATAGTGATGATTAGGGGTGAAATAGCATCAAGGATACTCGGTCGGGATAAAGGGAGGGCAATCGATCAAGCCACCCTTGATGAGATAAGGAAGGAGTTGGCGAGAAGAGGGGCTGCCGCGGATCTAGGAGAGGCATTGAGTAATTTCACGAGTAAGGGCTTAATCTCATCCCGAACTAGATTCATAATCGAACAGGATATACAAAACCTATCGAACGCTAATTTGACCTTAACGAATCCATTGTGCGAAGTCGGAGTATGGTTAGATGACTCAGAAGGTGGCATTGTTAGTTTTGGTATGCACGCCACTGCCGATTGGAAACTGGCCTGCCTCAGGTTGTCCTTCCCCAACGGCCCCAGATCTGAAGTCGAGGTCCTTAGAGATGATTTGGTTCATCACGAAGATGAGATTATGCTTTCAGATATTAAAGAGGGAGACTCCATCTTTTTCCAGATTCGGCTGACACCTTCTCCAAAATCCTTTGAGATAGAGGTTTCTGGGAGAGTAAAAGGTGAAAACGTGGCTGTTGTTCCGAGGAAATCAATAGTTTGGGAATGATTACTTTCTCCGTCTTTCAGCCTCTTTTAGAGCTGAATCCTCGGCACTTAAACCATCGTCCAGTTCAAGTTTTAGTCCCTCAAGGGTTTTTTTGGCAGATCTAGATAATTTGCCGGTTGGTTTCAACCTCAACACGACTGTGACATCGCCCCTTCCCGATCTTTTGTTTCGTGGAAACCCCCTTCCTCTAATCGAAACCGTCTCTCCAGGCATCGAGCCTTTTGGAATTTTCACAATCAGGGGCTTACCATCAACATGAGGGATCTCTATTTCGGCTCCCAAAACTAGGTCTACGTAGTTTACCGGAAGAGCCATGAGTAGGTCTTGCCCGTCCCTTTCAAACCAAGGATGTTCGTCGTGTGAGATCTCGATATATAGGTGGCCTGAGGGACCTCTCAAATCTTTAGAGGCCTCGCCGTATCCGCTCATTCTCAGTCTTGTCCCAGACTCAATTCCAGGCGGTATCGAGAACCTTACCTTCTTTTCTTTGTTCAATCTCCCCTCTCCCCCGCAGTCTTCGCAGGGATTTGTAATGGTTTTACCATTGCCGCCGCATGCTGGGCAATCTGAAACGACTTGTTGTGTGAATGGCCCGACACGTTGCATTCTCCTTAATCGTCCATGGCCTTCACAGGTTCCACATGAAATTATTGCGTCTGGATCTTTTGAACCGATTCCATCACAGGACTCACAGGTTGACATGACTTCAATTATGATCTCTGCTTCAGAGCCCTCGAAAGCCTCATTGAAAGGTATCCTATGGCGGTATAGCAGGTCCGATCCTCTTTCATTTCGACGTGATCCGCGGCCACCGAAGATACTGCTAAATATGCTCTCGAAACCACCTCCAAATAAGTCGTCGATGTTTATATCGACGCCTTGGAAACCTCCAGGTCCGAAGGGGCTCCCACCAGGCCTGTTATGCCCGAATCTGTCGTATTTTGCCTTCTCATCGGAGTCTGATAAGATTGCGTAGGCTTCTTGAACTTCCTTGAACTTAGCTTCTGCGCTCTTATCATTTGGATTTTTATCTGGATGATATTTTCTCGCTAATGATCTGAATGCGCTCTTGATGTCATTTTCGGATGCCGTCCTATCTACACCGAGAACCTCGTAGTAATCTCTCTTCGACACCACTGGCACCGTATGTGGGGAAGGGGGGGTATGTTTCAATCCGACGCAAATGTCATGCTGCACGACCACACAAATCACAGTTATTGACACCATTCACCAACGGAACCCCGCATGACCTGCACACTCTAGGCAGCGGATTTCCTGATTGCATACCTGTCACCGAAACCCCTATTCGTTTCTTTTCTTTCTTGACATTGCGGCTGTCCGACCATTCTGAACCTTTTCTTTTACCATCCTCTTCTGTTGAGCGGGTATCCTCGGAATGATTTGATTCTGAAACATAATTCATATATTCTATACCTGAAACTACTATCTCACTGGGCTCTTCATTTCCGATATCTATCTCCCGTGCCTCATGGTTGATCTTAGACACTCCGCCTTTTTTGTCCAATTTCCTGTTCCTAGAGCTCTTTGCTTCCAGTTTCGCTAACGCTTGATCGGCTCTGGACCATAGACCTGCGTCCTCCAACTCATAGGTCTTACTCAGTTTGTCTATAGCACCGGATCGGAGATACTCATGATCTCTGCTTCTTGTTGGTCTAAAGACAAGCGCCAATCCGATGAAGAATGCTGCCCCGTGAACGACAATTGAGGCATTCCTGTCTGTTGATAGGGCTAAATCCAATGCGGGCAGTGATAGCCTCACAGCATAAACCAGTATGGTGGGAGTGAACAGAATTCCAACCAAAACCGGAAGTGACCTGTTACCCATAGACCAAGGACTAGGCATTCGGAAATTAATGTCACGTGTTAATGATAGATGTGATGTATTACTTCCTACTCGTGGGCTACATGAAGGTGCTCGTCGCAACCACCGTCCTTCGTCATGAAGACCCAGAACTTGTTGTCATGTCAGTCAGGAAGATATTTCCCGACTGGACTCCAGAAGACGTACCCTCAAGAAGATCCTACCCTGATAACTCTCCCCCGGCCCGTCTAATTTCGGAGGTTGAGGGGATCGAATACATAATTCAAGATGCTAAGGCCCACAAGATACTCGATACGGCTCTCGATGCCATGACACTAAACTCAGAGAACGACATGTCATACTTTTCACTTTCCCGTACGGCGGCTGCGGCTGGTAGATGTTCATTTGTTGTAGATGATTACGTCGTAGGTGGCACCATAGATGTTACAATATCAACAAAAGAGCTGAACACTTACCTTACTGAATTGACCTCCCATCCAGGCAGGGAAGAGTACCCACGTGCACCTAACGATGAAATTTCTATGACAAGTGACGGGGACCCATCTCATTGGTTTAGTCCTACAAAGCGATAATTACGGGATTCCATTGTCCATCCAATCCCTGATAATCGGTTGGTCTGCTGGTAGCCACTTAACCCCGTTTAGCTGTTCTCTCGGGAGCCAGACAAATTTGTCGTGTGCTAACAATTCTATTTTCTCAAATTCTCTTGTGTGGCATTCAAAGATTGTTAAATTTACAATTTTATCTTGGTATTCATGAACGACATTTGCCACCGGTTTCGATGGTTCAACGATGAGGCCCAGTTCTTCTCTGACTTCTCTGATAATTGCGTCACTTTGATTCTCACCCTCAGAAATCTTTCCTCCTGGAAACTCCCACCATCCTTCCCAGGGATCCCCCGGTGGCCTCCTACATGCGAGTACCCTACCCGAATTATCCCTAATAAGGGCCCCAACAACTTCAATCTCAGGTTTCAAAAAAATCTCAGTGCAGAGTTCTGACACTACTTCAATCTGTTTTGGTAATGAGATTGCATCAACAGGAGGTAGATGGATGAATAAGATGGAATTTCTGTTTAATTGATCTGAGAATGAATCTTCAAGCTCAACCGACAGAGTTCGGAAATACGTCTCATTGCAGACGAAACCTCCACAGTCCATACTTAGTTCAACTCCATCATGCTGATCAGCGAATCTTGAAAGAATGGACTTATCTACCGTAGAAATAATGTAATCCGGACCGTCTATGGAAATTCTCTTGTCTGATATTTTACGACCGGCGTTGTCATTGATTTTCATTTTAAATTCATTCTTTGCACGATACTCCAAACATATCTTTCTCCGCTTTGGAGCAATTCCAAGCAATATCATCCCCATTGTTTCTCCTCTCATAATCAGCTTACCGGGATATCTGGAGCCTTTTTCATCCACGGACAGTAATACTGGATTGTGCGCGTCTTTACCTAGGGCTTCCGCAACGCCGTTTGCCACATCCCAAGAGTGGTTTGCACCGAGATCTCCATATGGTTCGAACCCAGTGATGAAAACAGTTGGAGGATTTCTTTCCCTTTCATAATCCATTTCCAATCTCCATATCATACATCAAATATTTGTTAAATGGTTCGCCTCGGGTGTCATGGTTCCGACGGAGCTGTCTGTTAGTATTGACTCACCTCCTCCGGGCAGGGCCACGCCAATAGGTGTTTTGAGGGCTATTTGGAATGAGTTGAGTGGTGGCATCGGCCCTTGGGGTGCTTTGCGTCCGGTCTTTTCTATATTGTTAGCAGCAGTGCCATTTCTGTACCTTGGACAACATTTCAACAGACAACACAAGAAGGGTTTCTGGTGGTTCTTGCTCCAACTTCCTCTTTTGCTGACTGTGGTTTTATGGCCATTGATATATGCTTGGTCCATAATTGACTCATGGTGGGTTTCGAACAACATTGTCTCCATAAAATCAAATATTGACTAGAAGTTGTCAGGGAATTTCATCGGGCTGAAGAGGTGTCCAGGGCTCCGAGATTCGTGTAACTGTTCTCGTATAATCCGCTCCCAATCTCTCAGAAGTGCTAGCGTTGATGAAAAGGGGCTCTCAACCGCATTGATTGCTGTCCTCATCAGGGTATCCAATATATCCATCCTGTCTTCATCCAGAGAATCTAGCAGCCTATCTAACGGGAATGATTCGATGAGGGGCGGCATAGATTCTCCCTCGAAAGACACGGGCTCCATCAAGTGAGAAGGCAATGACTCTCCCGTCGCATCAGCAACTTCCTGCAATCTCGATACAAGTATTCTGATGTATTTGGAAATGACTAATGCCACCTCCACTACAGGCATGCTGTATTGTTGTATGAAGGATACCATGTTTTCTTGTATGAACAGGAGTCTTTCCTCAAGGGGTTGGTCTACATCTGGAATTCTGATATTCTCATCCATGGAGTATCAGCTCATGGTACCGTTCTGTCGTCGTATCTTATCGGGGATCCAGAATTACCGCGAACACCGTCCAACAGGTCATCGGCAATTTCGAATCTATCATTCAACCAATCACCGTCTGTGTCCCAGTTGGTGGGGTCTGTGCCTTCCGCAATCGAATCGCCATCGTAGTCAAGGAGCCACCATCCATATGGATATTCTCCGAGTCCTATGTTGGGTAGGTGGAACCGATCTCCAGCAAATCTTTGGAATTCGTCAGTCCAGTTACCGCTGAGTAGAATAGTATCGTCACTGGTATCAATCCGAGTGTAATCCGCATCATTGTCGTCCAGAACCAATGCATAAAGTCTGTCGTTTTCACTTATTTTGTTCATTCTAAAGTAATTGGTATTTAGGGAACTACTGGTCCCGCAAAGGCCCAGTACCAGCTCCCTAAATTGCCACCCCTCAAGTACTTCGTTGCCTCTGCAGTCTACAAGCGGTGATGACCTCACTAGGGCTGGAGAGGATAAGGTAGCGTTGACGATACCAAAGTATTCTTGGAAGTTTGTGTATGGTACGTATTGGCAACCTCCCAGACTGCAATCGTAATCGCCATCACGATCTGCATCGCCTCCGACATCCGAAGGATCAGTAGGGTCCAGGGTGAACCATGTCCAGTTTAGGATTGGCCTGGATATTGAACCTTGATTAATATTGACTGGTTTCCAGCTATTGGACGATATCTGCTGCCATACCACCTCTATTTGCATTAGTGATGACCAGTTGTTGTTTACCTCATTCCACCCTAGATGATATTCATAGAAATCTGGCATCATATCCCCGTCGGTATCGTTGTCAAGAGGATTTGTTCCGTACTTCAATACCTCTCTGCCATCTGAGAGGTTGTAATTCCTGTCATAGCTTGTAACAGAACCAGTTATCGAGAATTTAGGCTCCATGAGTATGGAGTCTTTGTCGGTGTCGTTGGACAATGGCAAAGTACCATTCCCATACTCCATTGCGTTGGTAAATAACAGCATATTCGTTCCAGGGCCGATTTGGTCTGAGTCGTTAGCTGGCTGGAACAAACGATTGGACCATGTTCCTTGTATCGCTGGGTCATCTGTTATTTCCCTGTCAAGCCAGCCATCTGCATCGGGGTCGTATTCGCCGTCCAAAGGATTGAGTGGATTCAATGACCACCGCAACTGAGCCTCTGGTAGTGGCAGCCAATTGCCGAATATGGAATAACAATACTCCCATCCATCAGGCATACCGTCCATATCTGAATCGTCATCGGTTGGGTCGCTTATACCGAGGAGGGTGCGATTGAAGCTATCTTTGTCAAAGGCGTTGATTAGGCCCATCCTCTCAAATGATTCGTCTGACTTTGAGGCAAAGGTATTGTATAACTCAGATATTGCCTCATCCTCGGTCATGCCACCCTCAAATTGGAGAGCATTGATCGCATCCATGCCGTAGGATATGGTGCCAAGTCCGGAGGGTATGGTTCCTTGAGCGAGTAGTTTGCCGTAAACTCTGGACTCGTACTCCGCTAGATTCGAAAATGATTCTGAGGGAGTGATGACTCCATCTCCGTTGCAATCCCAGGAGTCATTATCAGAGTCTCTGTTCACGTCTGTTGAGGTCAGTGGGTTAATGGTCCACATGTTGGCTTCAAGGTCCCATTCTGTGAACCAATACTCGTAGCCATCACTCATGCCGTCTCGATCAGTGTCGCTTTCGCTCGGGTCGGACACACCGATCAAGGCCTCGAGTAGCGGTCTCATGAAGCCAGATCCTTGCCATTCATTAAATTGTGAAATTGCGATGTGAGCACGTCCCTGTTTGGTGAACAACACTCTGTACACTCTATTCATTGATTCAAGGGCATCCACATTTGTTGCCTCTTCGTGGAAACGAGGTGCATCTGGAGGGGCTAAAGCCCCGTTCTCTGGATTGGTGTTCGTCAGATTGAGTTCCACGAGGTCAGTCAGCCCGTCCCTATCTGAGTCGTAATGCCCATCCGAAGGTACCAGTGGATTCAATGTCCAAGTACCGATTTCATAATTCCACTTGGTGAACAACATCTCGACACCGTCAAGCAATCCATCGCCGTCCGTATCGGGGTTATTTGGATCGGCTGTTAATGGGCTATTCTCATTGAGAGTACGTGCAGACTCTCCAAATGATGATGTTGAGTCGGCGGTTAACCATGGCGTGGGGAACCAGTCACCTCCACTATTGAGGAGGTAAAATTGAGGGGATGTCACAAGATTGTCTATTTCACTCAAGTTGCCTGGAATGGTATTGTATTCTTCCCAGTTGGTCAGGCCATCGCCGTCCGGATCTCCGACGTCGTCATTTCCATTAACAGGGTTCAAGGTCCACCTTTCTTCGAACACGGACCATCGTGCATGGTATGCCTCCCAGCCATCGGGCATACCATCGGAATCCGTGTCTGCGGATACTGGGTTGGACGATCCAATATCTAAATCCGTGATTCCTGTTAACAAACTGACTACCTCTGTGCTTGCAAGATCACCGAATGATGCTTGTGGGTCTGATATTTCATCTGAAGAATTGAATAACCATGTTTGTAGGGAATCCGGCACATCACTGAGGGATAACCACCCACCACCAACTAAAATCTCGGACTTGATGTGGTACTCCATCCAATTGACAAACTCCTCCTCGGGTGAAAGGATTCCATCATTGTTAACATCATACCCGTCCCCGTCTGGATTCTGGAGTGCATCTGAGCCGTTGAGGGGATTTATACCCTTATTTGCTAAATTCCAAGAGCAGGCATACCTAGCTTCCCAACCATCAGGTAGGGAATCCCCGTCAGAGTCTATGACGTTAGGGTCAGTCGGAACCCAATCAGCAGCGCTTTGGGCAGTTTCTCCATGAGTTATGAGGCCGTTTTGTCTAACGGTCTCCAAAAGAACGCTCCAACGATATTCACAGGCATTCGTAAGTCCGTCTCCATCTGCATCCTCATTTGCGTCGGAGGGATCGAGTGGGTCTAGTGTCCAGAGATTGCCTCCTGTATACGTGTCCCCTATCCATCGGCGGTTCTCAATTTCCCAACCGTCTGGCATACCATCTCCGTCTGTATCCGGGTTTGAGGGGTCAGTCGGCACATCGGTGCCGCCGCCCGATCCTGAGTTCAGCCACCCAGCCAGATGTACTTGTCTTGCAAGAATCCCATCAGAATCTTCACAGATTTGTTGTTGGGTATTTGGCCCCCCTGTCGAGAGATAGTGGCACTGGAATTGAGTGCTGTCATAAAACCAACCCCAGTACTCTTGTCCGTCGGTTAGCCCGTCGCCGTCGGTATCCGTTAGCCTTGGGTCTGTACCGTTAGATCCGTTCTCAGAGATAGAAATGTACCGGTATTCATCTAGGTTTGACCAAGGCGCCATGAACCCGAAAGGTCCGATCACCTCAAATCCGTCTTGGTCCGCATCTTGGGGAGCATCATATGGGTTAGTCGGGTCCAAACCATAGTGGAACTCCCACCCGTCTGGCATACCGTCATAGTCGGAGTCTGTGGAGGTTGGGTCAATTGGGTGGATATTCATGTAGCGGCCAGATTCAATACCCGTTGCTACCCACCTCTCACCGTCAGATACCCATGATGCAATGTCTGCAATCGGCCCTTCTACGGAAACCGGCGGTTCAATTATGCCCAATATTCCGGTTCCGTCCCCCTCTAGAGCCCACAGTCCATCTCGTGATCCAACTAATAGCATACCGGGTATTTGCTTGATGGAAAGCACGTCATTTCCGCCGGAGAACCATTCCTCAGGATTAAACATCCTATCGTTTGATATTGCAAACTGTGGATCGAATATTAGTTCATCCAGATCGACAAAGTGAATGCCGGATGGAGTTCCCAACCAAGCCCCAGTCAGTTGGGCAATTTTTCCGGAGCTGCCCAGAATTCCTGCGGGCTCCAACAGATTGACTACTGCTGACTTTGAGGAATTCAACAAATCTGCTATTCCCACATAGGCCTCGGCATTCTCCTTGGTGTAAACCCAAATTGGCGATCCGAAGGTTTCGGACAGGTCATTTGTCGCCCACCTTATCAGACCTGAGTCAGTCCCTATCAACAGAAGCGGAGTTTCACCGGGGCGGTCGATATGAAGTGAGACAGTTGCAGATGCATTCCTAGATTGGAGTATTTCCTCAAGTGGCTCGACGTCTGTCAGGCCTTCGATGGCCAACTTCCCACCCTCCGTATCTATTTGCGTAGTTTTGGCGGTGCCATCTCTCCCAAACAGTAGAATTGATCCAGGCTCCATTGAGGTAGAGGAAGGGTTGACGGATAATATCGAATCAGTTCCCAAAAAAGAGTATGATTCCAAATCTAAGTCGCCTTCAGTTAAAGAATAGGCCCCGATTCCAAAATTTGAGGTGAGCACCAAACAGGATGAGCCATCAGACAACAGGATAACCTCAGAGTCTGTGACTTCACCGGGTATTGGATCATCGATAATTATTGTAGAATATGCTATCGGGTCCAAGATTGTCAATCCGTTCTTGGATACAAACACAACGA
>CEUG01072333.1_pt1 | contig 17077 bp, 20 predicted proteins | sample 531421 | NCBI WGS metagenome assembly CEUG01 (sample SAMEA2622901, study PRJEB7988) | marine metagenome | biome: marine biome (ENVO:00000447); feature: surface water layer (ENVO:00002042); material: "saline water (ENVO:00002010), including plankton (ENVO:xxxxxxxx)" | depth 5 m | reverse complement strand
GTTGGCGACGACTTCCAAATCAACCCAGAAGATATTGAACAGAAATACTTCGGTGTGTTAACCAAATTATTCAATGTAGCAAGATTTTCTAGTCAATTCGATGTGCCGAGGGATTTAGAGAAACTTCCCTCAAATTTAGCACCTGAGGACGAATGGATTCTTAGTGAATTCCAATCGGTGATGCAAAGAGTTGAGAAAGCATGGCAAGAAATTGACATCTATACAGCAGCTCAGTCCCTCAAAAATTTCTCGACCGGCGTGCTTGCTAGTCATTGGCTTGAGATGGTTAAATCCAGATTATACGATGGAGACAACTCCGCTGCCTGGGCCTTACATAGAATGGTTAGAGACTTATTGGACGCTTTCTCTCCGATTTGTCCATTTTTCTCCCATTACCTTTCCTCTACACTGTACGATAGGTCAGCGGTAGAAGCAGATTCTTTCCCTACAATCTCCCTTAATTTTGAATTAGACGGCTGGACAGAAATTACTGAATCGGTTATGATTTTCAATTCAGAAGTTTGGAGGATGAAAAAGGAACAAGGTCTCTCACTAAATTCTGAAATTTCTGATGTAAATGTGCCTGATAATTTACTCGCACTCAAAGTTCCTTTGACAAGGATGCATAAATTATCCGACTAAATTACAAAGGGTATCAGAGCTTTACGATCCTCAGGGTAATCGGAAAACTCCTCCTTGTACCATCGGTGGTGGGCAAATGCCCGGGGTGCTAAGTTACAGAACGTCCAGAAAGCGAATGTAAAACCCGCTAGTGACCATGTCGCAATTGCAAAGCCAATCCATTCAATAATTTCACCAAGATAGTTTGGCGAACTAACCTTTTCGAATAACCCTCCTCTGGGTATTTTATAGCCAGTACTACCATCGTCTCGCAATGAGAATAAGATATCATCCGATTTGATATTGAGAATCATGCCAAAGAAAAATATGACTCCTCCAAAGATAAATCTGGGGTCTGTAACCCAAGATAATTCGTATCCTCCACTGAGGTCAAATAACCAAATTCCATTTAGCAGGCAATTAATGGTGTTGAAAATTACTGCTAATATTACTACACTTAACGGCATAAGTTTCTCTTCTAACTTAGCTCTATTTGGCCATGCCCAGGCCCTATTTACATAATGGGCTGTCCAAATAGCCCAGAAAAATAAGACCACAAAATCCCGGTTATGGCCTAGGACTAGCATAACAGTAAGTAACACTGCAGGGATAGATTCCATAATTATCCAGCCTTTTTTAGCGGAAATTTCGACACCCCAACCCTTAGTCTTGTGTCTTCCGTAGGGCGCTTTTACAAATATCAGAATCAAGAAAACAATAACTGCTAATGTTAACCATATGTAACATACAGTTTTGTATTCATCATATGATAAAATAAACATCTAAACACCTACTGTTGATTCTGTGTTAGCCAAGAAACGGTATCGTCTATTGTTTCTTCTAATGGTCGAGGTTGATGGTCCAGATGCTCGTTAGCCAAAGTTCCTGGAATAGTTCTACATTGAATTGCTAAAGCTTGCAAACTCCCTCTACTGAAACTAGGTCTTTTACCTGATATGCGGGAACTTATCGAGGCGAAAGGCAATGCTAGATATGCCATCCAAAAAGGCACTGAAACAAGATGAGTGCGATTACCCGTTATTTGCTTAATCAAAGTCGATAAATGGGGTATTGAGGCCCAATGACCAGGTAAAATGTAATTCTGTCCATCTACACCCTTATCTATACAATTTACAGCACTCTTTGCAACATCACGAACATCAACCCAATTGAATCCATTATTGATAGCAAACGGCATATTTCCATTTGTAATATCTCGCAAAACCTTTCCCATTCTACTGGGTTTGAAATCGTATGGGCCAATGATGCCGGTGGGATGTATTACATTGACTTCCAATCCTTGGTCGCGGTATCCAAGAACTACCTTTTGTGCCTCAGCTTTGGTCCTATCATATGGCAAGGCTTTGGGATCGGTTACAAGAGGTCTCGCCTCTACCAGAGGTTCCGAAGTTGGTTGTTGTTCGAATGCATGCACGCTGGAAAAATGTACCATTTTTTTTACGCCAGATTCTACTGCAGCTGTTGCTATTGAGCGACTTCCCTCAACATTGATTTTATGCATCAAATCCTCTTGTATCTTCTCTACTGCAACAAATGCAGCAGAATGAAATACAACATCTGAATCTGTCATAAGTGGGGTTATATCCTTTGGATTTAGCATGTCCCCTTTCACAAGATTAACATCCAAATTATCCAATGCTCTAGTGTCTGACCGCACTAAACAATCGACTTCATATCCTCGTGAAAGCAACTCACGAACGAGGTTGCCACCGACATGGCCGCTTCCTCCTGTGACGAATGCTTTCATGATATTGACTAAGTCATCATAACGATGAAGTTACCGGCTTAATTCAATGAAGAATGTGGCCTTTTCCCTTCGAAATGGTCTAGCAACAATGTGACCATTTCTTCGCCTATTCTGGATTGAGCCTCAAGTGTTGAGGCGCCGATGTGCGGTGTTCCATGAAAGTTAGCGTGTCTAATTAGTGGGTTATCAATAGCCGGTTCAATTTCAAAAACATCTAGAGCAGCACTAGTCAAATGCCCTGATTCTAAAGCGTCTAAAACGGCGACCTCATCTACAATCCCACCTCTTGCACAATTAACGATATGGTTGCCACAACCAACGCCGTTTGGTGCCGATGTAGGCATCATCTGAATTCTATCAGAATTCACAAGGTGATGTGTTTCATCAGTCAAATTACAATGAATGGATATATGGGTGCACAAATTGAAAAGTGAATCTACGTCATCATGCATAGTACAATCAAATTGCCGTGCGATATTTGCTGGCAGATATGGGTCGTATGCGTGACATTCCATACCCATAGCGACGGCTACGGTAGCTACACCTTGTGCGATCCTACCAAATCCTACTAGACCTAACCGCTTTCCACTTAATTCAGACCCTTTCAATAGTTTTTTCTCCCACAATCCTTCTCGTAGACCGCGGTCGCCTCTGGTGATATGCCTACATGAAGCTAATAGATGGCCTATTGTTAACTCAACAACGCTATTTGTGGAAGATTGAGGTGTATTACAGACAACAATCCCGGAACTAGTTGCGGCCTTAATGTCGATGTTGTCTACCCCAACACCGGCTCTACCAATGAAAGACAATTGCCCAGAATTTGAGATTACTTCAGAAGTTAATTTTGTAGCGCTCCTAACAACTACGGCATCAAAATCAGATAGTGCACCATTTAGCAACTCATCTTCGTTGTAGTGGCGTTCCACAACTTCGTATCCAGCATTCAGCAATTTGTTTACCGCAACGGGATCCATTCCATCGGTAACTGCTATCCTACCCACAGTCTCATGGGGTTCTAACAAAGAGATGAACATTTGTCCATGTTTATTTGTAATTTAGGTGGTTTGATTGACTTAGTTTGGATTTCCAACAATTTACCGAAAATAGACCGTTTATTTCTTGACGTTAGGTCTAGCCGTTTAGTCCATGGCGGCTTCTGTGGAATCGCTGGTCACCGCCATACTAATTCTACTAACTCCCGTATTCCTTGCGATTCCACTGTCATTAGGCTGGAAATGGTGGGTTGGGACAGAACCCGAACATGTCCATTACAGGGAAAAAGTCCGTTTAGTACTGGATGCAGGTCTACCGCTTAGTAGATTTAGGAAGGAATTAGACGCTGAGGCTAGGATAGTCAATATTGATCCAGAAAGACAATCACGTATTGAATCGGATTTACTATTTCCGATGAAGGTGAAGCACTTCCTATTGATGCCGGGACTTGTAGTGTGGCCCTTTCTTGGATTATTTGCAGCCCTGTTAGCAATTCCATTAATGCCAATTTTATGGTTCTTCCAATGGCTATTAATCGAAAAAAGGGTATTGCTATGGATAGGAATAACCGTCCAAAAAATTACCAGATGGGAAATTATTGGTATACCAAGAGTGGAGGATGGTCTCAAGAATCCAGACCCTGTATTATCCTCAATAAACCGTATGCCAATAACCGTATTTTTGGGTTTATTTGCATTTCTAATTGTTACCTATCTTCCTCTAGATACACAATCAGTGATGATTGTTTCAGGTGCAGTTTACATTATCTTAGTTGCATTCATTTCCGTAATTAGAGCCGGTACTTTGAGTACAATGGTATTTGCTGACACTGGAAATAGGAGACTTCTACCTATGGGTACATTTGTGGAAGATATGCTTGGTCCTTGGGTCGGAGTCGGACTGTTATTCTTAATTTCCCGACAAATTTTCTACGGGACAGAATTAAGATCGGGCGAAATGTTTGGAGATCCTGTAATTTTCTCATTAGCGATATTGTTAGTCCTTTACACTGCAACAATGATTGGGGTTGCAGTAGAAATATCATTTTTCAGATCTAGGGCAGAGTCTGTTCGGGTAAAGTTTCAAAATCAAATGATTGATGAATTTGAACCACAATTATACTTATTCACCAGAAATCTTGGCATGCTCAAAATATCTCGATTGATGACCCTAAGACAATGGGTCGAACAAGGTGAAAAAATCAACCTTAATGACCTAGATAAACTCAAACGCTCTTGATTAAAATCTCATCTTCTTTAGATTTTAACATAATATTAGAGTGAATATCTATTTCTTTGCGATGAACCAATATGCTAATCCATTTGTCTCCTAATGGATTGGAACTAATGACTTCCATTTGCTGATTTTCTGTTGTCTTTACTTTACCTAACGGCAGTTGAACATTAGAAGAGAAACTGGAAGCGGTCTTGTTGATAGCACCCCTGCTCTCCATTCTTGCATGAATCTCCTGGCCGGGGTAACATCCCTTTTTTAGATCAATACGACTTTCTAGACCTAAATCAAATGGTATCTTCCCATCTATTTTTATCGCTAAATCAACAATACCTGCCATCGATGTAATTGCTATACCAGAATCGACTGAACCACTTATGGCTCCAATTGTTTCGAGTGCTTGGATGACTTCACCATAATTTTTGGTTGGGATTAGCAATTCATAGATTCTAAAATCAGCTCCATTATGGATTATTGAAACCATTGAGTCGTCAAATTCTGTCCAAAATTCAGAAGTCAATTCGGTACAACTTAGTCCAAACTCTTCTAGCAGATTTTCAGGATTTTTACCGAAAATAAGGATACGACGAATTGCTCCATCCCCACTTGAAATTAGTATCTCCTCATTCCATGGAATGCCACTTGTAAGGTTTGTTCGTAGATTTTCGGATATAGATTCATGATGCAACAACAATATTTGTTCACCTAAATCTGCATGTAATTGATGGCTTGTTATGCGACCATTCAAATCGCAAATCAGGGATTCTTTTCGAGTCAAATAGGAATCTTTGGAAATGTCCAATGTTAACATTCGATTTAGATGGTTTCTAGCATCTTTACCTGAAACTAAAGTAACGGAAGTAGGAATCTCTACTATCTGTGCTAATGGTGGTATCATCTTTCAGCCACCAATGAATAAATTCAGCCGAATGATTGCCCACAGCCACATGCTCTATCCGCATTGGGATTATCCATGTGGAATCCCCCTCCCATTAAGGAGTCCTTGAAGTCGAGTTTTAGGCCGTTAAGTAACGAGCTATCGTTATCGTGTATGAGGATCGTTACTCCATCAACATCTATCTCTTGAAATCCTTCTTCATTAGGGCGCTCTACAATTACCATATCATAGAGATACCCCGAACATCCTCCAGCCTTCGCACTAATGATTAGCACGTGACTGTCTACTTGCGGACCAATTGCCGATTTAACCGCAGTTCTTGCTGCATCTGTAACTTCAATTTTGACGTCTACCCGTTCACTTACCGTAGCTATAGGCAGTGAGAAGCCACCCCCGTCAATTAACGACATATAGCCTACCTCTGGAGGCCCATATATCAACCATTCCTGTGTTTAACTCGGCTTCCGTCAATCCAATAGAATAGGTCGTGTTAGGGGACACGTGAGCGGGGCGAGGGAGTCTGATGCAGTGCGCATCTCTAACCAGGGGTCTGAACACGTAATGGATAACTTAGCCATTGAGACACCACTTTACATTGAAATTCTCCAGAAAGATCAAACCTATCCAATGGGTATTACTATGCGAACCCCGGGTGAAGACATAGATTTGGTAGTAGGTTTTCTCTACTCTGAGGGTATAATCGAAGGATATGAATCGATTGAAGATATTATGGAATTAGATAACACCGTCTCTATACGCATAAGCGAAGATGTTGTAATTGACTTAGAATCTCATCGACGCCAAACCGTAACTACTTCTGCATGTGGGGTTTGTGGAAAGACTTCATTGACAAATTTACATCAAATTCACAATGCTACACTCAACAAATCATTTCAAATTGAATCCAATCTTTTATCTAAAAATCTTGAATTGTTAAATTCAAAACAACCATTATTTGAATTGACAGGTGGAACTCACGCGGCAGTAGCATTTGACCGGAAAGGGGCTGTGATTGCCGCTAGGGAAGACGTTGGTAGACACAATGCACTTGACAAATTAATCGGGCATATGATACGTAATGGAGGGCTAAATAATACGGAATTAATTTTACAAGTATCCGGACGTTCTTCATTTGAATTGGTACAGAAAACTATTCGCGCTGGTTTCCCAATTATGGCCTCAGTCGGTGCCGCCAGTTCACTCGCGGTTGAATTGGCAAGAGAGTATAATTTGACTCTTGTTTGTTTCCTCAAACCGGATTCTATGGTGATTCACTCGGCTCCTAATCGAATCATATAGATAAAACAAATTAGTAGGAAATTATCAACAAAATGAAGAAGACACGTTGATTGGCTTAGACGTGAGCAGGGAGACAATCGCCACTCCTCCCCTAGAGGATAAACCTCCAGTGACTGGAAACACATCTTCCTCTGCTGCAGGAGCTACTGCAATTATCTCAACAATTAAGCATGGCATATCTCGTTCTGGCATATCCAAATCAATTAGTTCATTTTCCAAAGTTAACAAATTTGGCGGATTCGATTGCCCAGGCTGCGCTTGGCCGGACCCGGATGACCATAGGACAATTGCTGAGTTTTGTGAGAACGGAGCCAAGGCTGTAGCGGACGAAGCAACGAAGAAGAAAATCACCGCGGATTTCTTTACAAAACATTCAGTATCCGAACTTACTCAAAAATCAGATGAGTGGCTAAATGCCCAAGGTCGCTTGACATCCCCTATGATGTTGGATGAAGATTCTGAGAATTATACTACAATATCTTGGGAAAATGCGTTTGATCTAATTGCTGATGAGTTAGCCGAGTTAAAAAATCCCAATGAAGCGATTTTCTATACCTCAGGACGTACAAGTAACGAGGCCGCCTTCCTTTGGCAATTATTGGCTCGTGCATTTGGAACAAACAATTTACCTGATTGTTCGAATATGTGTCACGAATCTTCTGGATTCGCATTATCAGATTCTATAGGCATAGGTAAGGGGACAGTAAAATTAGAAGATTTTAATTCTGCAGACTTAATATTGGTAGTCGGACAAAACCCTGGCACAAATCATCCTAGGATGCTAACCGCATTAAGGGATGCAAAGAAAAACGGCGCATCGGTCATTTCGATAAATCCCCTCATAGAGACTGGTATGAAGAAGTTCAAACATCCACAAAACCCCCTCGAGATGCTCGGCTCCGGCAAATCAATTTCAGACCGGCATGTTAGGATAAATATCAATGGCGACTTGGCATTTTTCCGTGGCCTAAATCATGTACTGATAAAGAAAGGTTATTTTGACCAAGAATTCATTTCCACCTATACTTACGGTTTTGAGAATTACCAAACTTCTGTTCAATCGGTTGATTGGAAGGAAATAGAATCAGTTAGTGGAATATCTAGTAAAGAAATCGAAACTATTGCTGAAATTGTTGGCAAATCAAATTCACTGATAACCTGCTGGGCGATGGGTATTACCCAACACCATAATTCCGTTGAAACCATTCAGGAGATGGTCAACACCCACTTACTAGGTGGTCATATTGGCAGGGAAGGAGCAGGAGTCTGTCCAGTTAGAGGCCACTCAAATGTCCAAGGAGATAGAACGGTTGGGATTAACCATATAGCTAGTCCTAAATTACGACAAAACATACTCGATAGTACTGGCATAAGCACACCAGACAGCCATGGTTATGATGCTGTCAATGCCGCTCGTGCAATGATCGATGGTAACGGAAAGGTATTCCTAGCCATGGGTGGAAATTATCTCTCTGCTATGTCTGACACCAAATTAATCGCCGAGGCAATGAATAATTGTGAACTCACTGTTTTTGTGTCTACTAAATTGAATCGCAACCATTTAGTTACAGGTAAGAAATCTCTGATTCTTCCTTGCCTTGGTAGAACAGAAATCGACAACCAATCCCATGGAAATCAATTCGTGACTGTTGAAAATTCAATGGGTATAGTGCATAGTTCTGAAGGTCACATGAAACCCCCCTCCTCTGATTTGATGTCTGAACCAGCAATAGTTGCAGGAATAGCATCCGCATTAGAATCTAGAATAGGGATGAGTGATTTAGGTTGGACCTACTTGGTTGAAGATTACGACCGAATTCGTGATTTAATCGAACAAACTATCCCGGGTTTCAGAGATTACAACTCTAGGGTTAGAAATAAATCAGGTTTTTATCTTCCCAACTCTCCTAGGGATAATTTAACCTTCGAGACTGATACTAAGAAAGCAAACTTCAGGTTCCATGAAATAACTAGGATGAAGCCTAATAATAGGGAATTTGTAATGATGACAATAAGGTCTCATGACCAATACAACACTACCGTATACTCAGGGCAAGATAGATACCGAGGAATCAAATCAGGAAGGAGAATCGTTATGATCAATCCACTAGATGCTAAAGAGAACAATCTTCACGCCGGTGAACTAGTGGATTTGATATCCGTTTTCGAAGGCGAAAAACGCGTCTCATCCAAATGGTATTTGGTAGAATATGACATACCTAGGGGTAATATCGCTACATATTTCCCTGAGGCAAATGAATTAATTCCGCTGAATTCAACCGCAAACGTAAGCAATACCCCTACTAGTAAATCGGTCATTGTAAGGATCGAAAAATCTCAAGATTGAAGATTCGCAGATTTGTTCTGTTCTTTCAATAGTAATGAACACCTATTCATTTGGGTTTGAATTAGTTGGGATTCTTCAGCATCCAATTCTCTATTCAAGGCCTGTTGAAAACATTTGATTGCGTCAGCGAAATGTTCCATCGCAGCGTAAGATGAACCCATATTGTAAAGCGTTCTTCCAGTTACCATTGTAGGGTCCATTGAAATTGCTTGATGGTATGATTGAATGCTTTCTGAAAACTTACCCAATTGATGAAGGGCGTGTCCTCGGCCATTGTAACTGCGCACGCGTAATTCCCGCTCATCGCGTGGGGTAGATGAAATTGCTTTATCAAAACAATTCAGTGCTTGGTCGCCCTTGTCTTCTCCTAACAGAGTTAGACCTTTGTTGTACCATTCTATGGCTACATTTACACTCTCTTCGTCTATTGGTGTATTTTGTGCAACAGACATTTTTGCATCTTCAGCAGCGGCTACAAGATCAACGTCAATTTCTGCTGCGGGCGTTGTGCTGTTTTTGTTCTTCAATTCCTCAGCCTTTTGTTTACATTGATTGGCCTTTTCAAAATGGCCAGCCGCCTCCAAAGCATCGGACATTCCTGTCCATGAGTCATATGTTGAACCATAATCTTGGATGATCTTTTTCCAGGTTTGTATAGCAAGGGCATGGTTACCTTCTTGGGTGTAATTCGTTGCCTTCTGTTGTAGTACGACCAGTGTATCTTCTAGTGAAATTTCTAGGCTATCATCTTCCTCATCTGGAACAAATTCTGCATATGTGACTTCTTCTGTGGCTACTGGAGTAAATTCGACAATTTCTTGTTCGGGCTCTGATAATTTTGTTTCTATCTCGGTTACTAAATCTGCAGCTAGGGTTAATTCTGGGTCTAACTGTAAGGAGTAATTTAATGATTGAATCGCCTCTTCACTCAGGTCTAGGTTATGAAGACACAATCCGCAATAGTACCAAATCATGGCGTCGGTAGAATAATCCCCTTCTAACGCAGGCGAAATCAACTCCATAGCTGATTGAAATTCGGACTCTTCAATAAAGCGTGAAATCTCTTCAGTTAAATTGTCTGAATCAGTTTCAACTATTACAGCCTCCGCTAGAATCACAGGTGGGTCTTGTTCTGTTTCTTCTTTCTCTTCAATTACTATTGATGCCAAGGTCTGTAATTCATCATTAGACAATCCTTGTTCGATGGCGACCTTCGCATATTTTGCGGCTTGCTCCGAATCACGTTGTGAAAGTAAGAAGGCTAAATTGGCGGCAGTAGGGGCGTGAAATCTGTTGATTAGAAACGCCCTTTCAAACGCCACAATTGCCCCCTCAATATCGCCAACTGCATGGTTAGATACACCTAATCCGTACCAAGCGGAGGAATTATCGGATTCTGAATCGATGATTCGTTCATATTCTGACTTTGCAGAACTATAGTCGCCACTAGTGGCAAACTGCTGGGCCCGCTCGAAAGCATCCATCGACACAACTCAATCGCGTTATGAACAGGGGATAAGATTTCTGAACCTCTGAGTGGAAAATAATCACCCTATTTGTTTGGTGCTGGATCTTCTAGTCGATTTTCTTCATCTAGTCTGGCTTTTGCTATACCTGCGAAATATACCATCATTGGTACTGCAATTAACAAGAAAAAGCAGCCAACTAAAGTAGCGATTCCATATAGCGTCTCTTGGACAGGGTCAATTTGAAATTCCGAAATTGATACCAATTGATGTTCCGTCAATGAAAAACTGAGTTCTATACCTTCGGGTGACACTAATTCGCCATCAACATAAATTGAAATTAACCAGGTTGTGGTTACCTTTTCATCTGAGAGTAAATTCAAGGCATCTGTCTCAGCCAATCCTGCATCATCGGCTCGTATGTAACCTACTCCGTTTATTGGTAAATCTAGAGATGCCCTCCCTCTCATCACAACCTCTTCTGTATCTATCATCATTCTGTGTTCATAGGCTTCTTCACATGAATCAGAAATTTCATCAAATTCCTTACAATTGAACGCTGAATCCCCATCTTCTCCTAATAGAGGGGAATGAAACCACGTAGAACTTGTAGAGGTGATGACCAACTCTGCATCATTAGGTGCATTTACGACGGTAAGATTGACCCATGTAGGAGAAGAAGACGTTGAAACAAACCATGAGGATTCGTTCTCACTTTCTAGTTCAAGTGCATACTCCACACTCTCATTAGTGGTTTCGTATCGGTAATATTCACTATCTACGGTGGCAGAAAATACAGCATAAGATAGTACCAAAATCAATACCAAACCTAGACCTATCATAGTCCGAAGCATGTTCGGGTTCCTCGATAGCGACTTCCTCATTACTAATCCGAACCGTTGGGGTGGTTTGAACCATTGTGTGGGGTCCGTAAGAATGCAGTACCAAGCCGCTATAGGTTTCAGTCAAGTCATCACCGTTATATACGGCCTCAAGGTCGGCCGGTCGCTACAAGGTGACTGTATGACGACGTATCACGATGTGCCAGCAGACCTTCTGATTGCGGACCTCGCACAGAGATTGTCCGACAACGACTCAATCAATGCCCCTGAGTGGGCTGATTTTGTAAAGACAGGCACTCACAGAGAGAAGCCTCCCGAACAAGAAGATTGGTGGTATGTTCGATGTGCAGCTGTACTTCGAAAGGTAGCAATGAAAGGACCAATCGGTACTAATCACATGTCCCAGTTATTCGGCGGGCCTAAGGACCGAGGTGTCAAGCCTAATCGCGCAGTAGCAGGATCAAGGAAGGTTGCTAGGACTGCTCTACAGCAACTAGCATCCGCCGGTTTTATCACTGACTCATTCAACACCGCTGGAACAGTTACTCTCGGAAAGGTCGTTACTCCAACCGGTCAATCTCTTTTGGACGAAAGTGCACATAGTGTCCGTCCTCAAGCGGAAGAGAGACATCCAGAGCTAGCGAGATATTGAGGTGGATTTATGGCGCGCAACAAACCATTTGGAAAGAAGCAGCGACTAAACAAAGTCACCAAGCAGAATCGAAGAGTACCTGTTTGGGTAATGCTTCGCACTGCTAGGAACACTACATCCCATCCTAAGCGTCACCATTGGCGCAGGTCAAAACTCCAGAGGTGATTCATATGGCGGAAGTAAAGGAAATGGTAATCCCGCTACGCGCTGCTTGGAACGTTCCTCGAACAAAGCGCGCTAACCGTGCAATGGCTGAAATTCGAAATCATGTCTCACAACACATGAAAATCCAAGAAAATGAAGAAATTTGGATTGATCAGGCGGTCAACGAAGTCATCTGGGCTAGAGGTATGCAAAAGCCACCACGAAAAATTCGAATCGTTTGTACTAGGGAAGAAGGATTCCCTCTCGAAGTAAAATTGGCGGAGGAGTGAACATGGGTAATATTCGACCTTCATTCATCAAGACAAGGGCTCTACATTTATTGGAAATTTATCCAGATAAGTTTACTGACGATTTTGAAACCAACAAACACCTCGTTGTTGAATTCACAGACGTCGGTGACAACAAGCGCATGAGAAATTGGATAGCGGGATATATCACCCGTTACATTCAGCGCCGTACCGATTGAGTGGTATGGGCGACTACGCGGAAGTATCATTTCCCGCATTCGCTAACAATGTCTGCATTGTCCTTGTAGCTCCAGAACATGATGGTAACATCGGCGCTGTTGCTAGAAGTATGATGAACTTTGGAATAACTGATCTACGAGTGGTTGGGCGAACAACAGATTGGTCTGAAGAGACTAGAAAGAGAGCGAAGAATGCTCAGTACGTCCTAAAAAACGCTCGAGGCTTTGAGACGCTTCAAGAAGCCACATCTGACTGTTCATTGGTAGTCGGCACGTCCGGAAAGCGAGAACACGGCGATAAGACCGCAATGAGGCATTTCCTATTACCTGATGAACTGCCAGACCGGTTATCAGGAGTTGTAGGAAAGTCTGCCCTAGTATTTGGCCCAGAAGGTAAAGGATTGGTAAATGACCAACTTAGATTATGCGATTTGTTGGTAACAATTCCAACGTGGGAGGGTTATCCAATACTGAATCTAAGTCATGCTGTTACTGTGCTCTGTTTCTCTTGGTTCACTGGAGTATCTGATAATTCAGTACCTGGAACTGATGGTAGAATCTTAGACCCGGAATTAAGACGAATCTTGAGAGAAGAAGTTACTAGGTTGGTGCAATTAATTCCAACTAAGGACCACAAAAGACAGGGTATGGATGAAACTCTAGTTCGTGTAATTATGAGAGGTTTGCCAAAAGATGATGAAATTCATCGAATCTTGGGTATTCTTTCCGCCGCAGCAGATTCGTTCGAAAATGAAGAATCATAGGGTACCCTATGAATCAGGATACCAAGATGCCCAAGACTTGGGCGTCTCCCTAACGTGGAATGCGTATAACTTGAGAGAATTGCCGTAGGATGACGATATATGGGATTCTACCTGTTCAAATGCCCACTTAGCTAGGTTCTCTGCTGTGGGAATAAATGGGACGACCAGAGTTCTGTGTTCGTCACCCATATGGGATAGTGCGGTAAGCGCATCCTTGTCCCCTTCATAGACAATGAATGCATGATCTACAACGTCATGTATATGTTGATTCAGAATTGCGGATACATCTGAGAAATCCATCAACATCCCTTCTTCTGAAGATCCTTCTTGGGTTACTACATCACCCTCTAATTCGGCTTCCCAGCGATATCTATGCCCATGCATATGTCTGCACTTACTTTTGTGATTGGGCACCCTATGCCCAGTATCAGTTTCTACCCATCTTCGAATTCTAGTTACCATTTACTCACCTTGAAAATCTAAACAAATTGAATTGATACAATATCTGGGTCCTCTAGCTTCATGGAATAAATGACCTAAATGTGAATCACAATGACTACACCTAACTTCAATCCTCTTCATACCATGGCTTGTATCAACTAATTGTTCAATATTGGCGTTTTCCATCTCATTCGAAAAAGCCGGCCATCCACACCCGGAGTCAAATTTAGAATCGGAATCGAATAGTCCAATACCACAATCAGCGCAATTGTAGATTCCCGATTCGAAATGTTTGTCATATTCGCCTGTAAACGGTCTTTCTGTACCGTTTTGCTTCATTACATGAAAGCGTAACTGTGCCTTAAGAGCACCTTGTAACACTTCATTCCATGATGTGACGTATTCAACAGGATCTTCCCTACCGATGGCATGGAACGCTAGGATTCTTTCAACATCTGCACCGCTAGTACCACTACTCCTTCCTGTAGAATCTGGATTGTATGATGTGTTTGTATTCCTGAAGATAGTATCAAAGTCAATATTCAATTTATTGCACGATTCTAATGCGTCTTTCAGTATTGTTTCTTTGTCCCCATCAATATATGGTAGATGGAAGGTTATTCTTTCGCTATCCCAGTTTCCTATCGCAAAAGATTCTCCCAACGAGTCATAGAATTCCGGTCGACAGTCTGGATAAATTGCATGGTCCCCAGAATGTACTCCTAGCGCAATAATTACGTCTGTATCTTCTTGTGTGGCTATGGAAAGAGCATAACCATACAAGATTGAGGAAAAGATTGCATTTCGATTAGGCACTACTGTCGCTTTCATTTGGTCCTCTTCGTAGTGACCTTCTGGAACATCGATTTCATCGTTGGTTAATGCCGAATGAAAAATACCCATTACACCTGACAAGTCTACGATTCTGTGTTCTACAGAAATTTCGTTACCTGATAGGTAAGCAATATTTGCCTTTGCCCTTTCTAGTTCGATAACATGTTTTTGGCCATAATCGTAGGATATGCAACTAACTTCGTACCCATCTGCTAGCAATCTACACAACAGAGCGGTTGAATCCATACCCCCAGATAGGGCCATTACTGCTCGCATTAGTCAACCCCCATCCACTTGTGTGTTTGTAGGCTCAATCGCCAACCAGGATTATCCTTCACTAACTGTTCTACAACTGCAAAGTTCCTACCATTCTGTTCCACTGTTTCATCATCTAAATAACATGGTTGGAGATAATGGTGATCAAACCCAATCTTTAGGTCGTCATACATGGAAAGATCTTGTCCACAATATACTACCTTGAGCTCGTCGCCAGTAGCTTGTTTGATACTTACATTCGGGTAGAGTTGATCTTTAGGAGATACACAAATCCAATCGATAATATCTGGAATAGGTATCGTGCCATTTGTTTCTATTGAAAGATGAATACCATGATTCTTCAATTCTTCACCTATCCTCTGTAAATCCTGCATAGCAGGTTCACCACCAGTGAATATTACTCTTTTACAGTCGTATGCTAGTACTTCGTCTACGATATCGTTTAGTTCCATTTCCTCGTAGGTAAGGAAGTCAGTATCGCACCATTCACATCTTAAGTTACAGTTGCCGAATCTGATGAATACATGCGGGACCCCTGTGTGAAACGCTTCACCCTGAACGGAGTGAAAAATCTCCACAATGGGGTAACTAGCCATGATTATCACCTACGAAAGTTGTGGGGATCGAATTAATTGCATCAATTCAGTTCTAGCTTCACTTTTTTCGAAGAAAACACCCCTCATTGCAGATGTTGTCATTACGCTATTTTGCTTCTTTACCCCTCGACATTTCATACATCCATGTGATGCCTCAATAATCACTGCTGCCCCTAATGGTTGCAAATGTTGTTCTAGATCATCCGCGATAGCTTTTGTAATTCGCTCTTGATTCTGTAGTCTCCTCGCGTGCAATTCTACAATTCTCGCCAATTTACTGATTCCGACTATCCTTTCTACAGGAATATATGCAATGTGTGCTCTTCCCGTAAAAGGTTGTAAATGATGTTCACAGGTAGAATGGAATTCAATATCTCTTAGCAACACAATACCATCATAATCTTCTGCGTTGAAAGTAGAACTCAGAACTTCGGCAGGATCTTCTTGATATCCCGCAAATATCTCCTTCCAAGAATTCACTACTCTCAAGGGAGTATCCTTCAATCCTTCCCTACTAGACTGGCCGGGTTCAATATATTCCAATATTGTGGATATTGCATTTTGAGCTTCAATCTCAGTAACCATCCATCACTCCCCCTTTGCTCTACCGTGACGTTCGTCAATCGCATCTAACTGATCTAACATTTTACGGCAGGCGGTCCGGATTGCATCAGCTACAGAGACGAATTTGTGGTCGTCCCCTACATGCAGCTTCAGGTCGTCGAGAAGTTCGTTGGGCATATCGAGACTTATCTTTGGCATGGTTGCCCGTTAACATACCCATTTTAGATATTACTCTGGTATTATTCGAGTAATACTATGCTAAAACTACTGTTAATTCTGGGAAATTTTTACAAATTGTAGCTGCTCTATCTCGAATCTGATTAAAATGCACCATAATCTCAGAATGACCTACACCCGTTGCTACCATGTTGGCTAGAACTGAAATCCCACCTTGAATCACACCTGCTTCGAGAAAGGCATCGTTACTAATTTCTCCAGAGTTTCGTTGTGATGCTAGGTCTAGTGACATATCTTCCGCTAACTCATTAGCGGCATCAAAAGTCAACAGGTTTTGTTCCAATAAGCGACCTAGTTCTTGCAACATGACAAATCGTCTTACAATTTGCTTTTCATTATTACTTTGAGCGGGGTCTAGTGTTCTACGAGCTCAACTAAAACACCGCCCGTTGAGGATGGGTGTACAAATGCTATTTTTGCCCCATTAGCTCCGTTAACAGGGACATCATTTATCATTCGAATACCCATTGATTTTAACTGACTGATTGTAGAACCAATATCTGGTGTTTTAATTGCAATTTGTTGAACACCTTCTCCTCTTTTGTCCAGAAATTTCCCTATTGGAGAATCTGGTGTAAGCGGTTCTAAAAGTTCTATTTTCGGGCCACCCGA
>CEUG01051107.1_pt1 | contig 17155 bp, 16 predicted proteins | sample 531421 | NCBI WGS metagenome assembly CEUG01 (sample SAMEA2622901, study PRJEB7988) | marine metagenome | biome: marine biome (ENVO:00000447); feature: surface water layer (ENVO:00002042); material: "saline water (ENVO:00002010), including plankton (ENVO:xxxxxxxx)" | depth 5 m | reverse complement strand
ATTATTGTTCTAGAAAATTCAAAATTTATCTGAAGTATTCTGAAAGATTAGGGTTATTAGTTTAATAATTGAGGGGTTCTTACCTTTGATGGTATTTCTGTGTAATCTGATAATATTTTTACAAATTCCTCACCATCAATAGTTTCTCTCTCAATAAGCAATTCTACTAACTTGTCCATAGCTTCTCTATTGTCATAGATAATTTTAAAAGTATCTTCATAGCAAGATTTAACCATAACTCTAATACTTTCATCTATTTGTTTAGAAATTGAATCTGAGACTTCACTCCTAGTCATTAAATCTCTCCCTACAAAAACTTCTTGGTTTCCACCTTCAAGAGCAATTGGACCAAGTTCACTCATTCCGAATCTGGTAACCATTTGCCTTGCCATAGAAGCTACTTGTTGAAAATCTCCCCCAGCACCTGTTGTTATTTCCCCTTTTCCAAATACAACGTCTTCTGCAGCTCTTCCACCTAGAGCTCCCATTATCCTAGCTCTTAACTGAGCTCGGCTAATAAGTGCTTGGTCATCATCTGGTGTGAACCAAGTTAATCCTTTTGCTTGACCTCTGGGAATAACAGTTACCTTTTGGACCGGGTCATGAGCTTTAACCAATGAGCCAATTATTGCATGACCGACCTCATGATATGCAATCAATCTTTTACTTCTCCCATCTGTAAGTGGAGAACCCTCCATCCCTGCAACAATTCTGTCTACGGAATCATCTATTTCGAGGATACTTATTGAAGTTTTTCTTCTTCTAGCTGTTAAAATTGCTGCCTCATTTAGAAGGTTTGCAAGATCTGCTCCAGTAAATCCAGGAGTCCTTCTCGCAATACTCTCTAGAGTTAAATCTTCATCAAGCTTTTTGTTTCTTGAATGGACTTCTAGAATTGATAATCTTCCTTTAATATCTGGAGCATCAACCGTAACTTGTCTATCAAATCTACCTGGTCTCATTAGAGCTGAATCAAGAACATCTGGTCTATTTGTAGCCGCAATTATAATAATGCCGCTATTTCCCTCAAAGCCATCCATTTCAGTTAGCAATTGATTTAGTGTTTGTTCTCTCTCATCATTCCCTCCACCAATACCAGCTCCCCTTTGTCTTCCAACGGCATCAATCTCATCAATAAAAATTAAACATGGGCTGTTTTCTTTTGCTCTTTTAAATAAATCCCTTACTCTACTTGCTCCAACTCCAACAAACATTTCTACGAATTCAGATCCTGATAGTGAAAAGAAAGGGACACCAGCTTCACCTGCAATAGCTTTGGCTAATAGTGTTTTACCAGTTCCTGGAGGGCCTACAAGCAATACCCCTTTAGGTATTCTTGCTCCAACGGAAGTAAACTTTTCTGGTTTCTTTAAAAAAGTTACTACTTCTTCTAAGTCTTCTTTTGCTTCATTTACTCCTGCCACATCATCAAAAACAACACCTGTATTAGCTTCCATCGCAAATCTAGCTTTAGTTTTACCAAACTGCATTGCTTGTCCAGGACCTCCCTGCATACCATTTGACCTCCTCGCTAATAAAATTAAACCACCTATTAAAAGAGCTGGGAAAAGTAAATTACCTAAAATGCCTAAAGCAGGAGGAGCAGTTTTTATGGGATGTACATCAAAACTAATTCCACCATCTTTAAGAGTATTGATTAACTCAGGAGTTAATCCAGGTAGGTCAACTCTTAATCTTTGAACTTTATTATCTAAATCCGAATCAACAGTCTCAACAACAGCATTTCTTCCTCCCTCATAAATATCGACAGATGTTACTCTTCCAGCCTTAATGTAATCTAAAAACCTACCATAACTCATTCTTGCTACCGCAGCATTTCTTGGAGCAATAGTTGTGCCATTTGATTTAAGTGAATCAACATTATTATTTGAAAGTAACTGCCATGATAGTCCTATAACAAGAACTATTGGTAAGAGCCATAGCAATATCGTTTTAAATTTTGGATTCATTTAATTTTTGCTTAATATACTCTGATTCTACGATGAAACTATTCATTTCGTTGGTATTTTATGATTATCTTTCTAGGTGTATATTAAAAATATTATCTATTAATAATATTGAGTTAATAAAAATGAATTTTGAAATCAATCAAAAAGTTAAATTAACGGCTCCATTACCTTATTTAAAGACCTCAGAAAATATGCCAATGCTAAGGCCTCCGGATCTCGTTGGAATTGATGAAATTGGCGAAATAATTTCAATAAAATCTCCACAGACGGTAGAAGTGAAGTTTCGTAGAGGTTCCTTTTTAATTGATATTGATAAATTGAGTACTGTTTCTTAAAAGCTTGTTTCCCAAAAATTCTTTATTTTCTCACAAACTTTTGAATCACCCAAAATACTTAAAAAAGGATTATTGAGGTATTTATTAATTACAACATTTATTAATTCAGGACTTATTTTGTCAATCTCTTCCAAGGATTTTTTATCAAAATTATGATCCATTTGATAACTAATTAACTGAACCTTTCTCAGAATGATATCTTCAATCAATTGACTAGAATGCAATAAAGAACTCTTCAATTTTGTCTTTGCTAAATCTAAGTCTTTCTTAGGAATTAATTTTGTTGATAACTCTTTCCATAAATTAATTAAAATTTTAAATGCTGTTAAGGCTTTTTCATTTGAAACAGAAAGATATATTAGAAATGGTGCGCACCTTATCCTAACCGGATGGATTATCCCAATGTCATATGTCAAACCATTTTTTTCTCTAAACATCTTAAATAAAATTGAACTCATACCAAAAGCCAAATAAGATTCTAAAAGTTTTAAAGAAAAATAATCTTTATTATTGTGCGGACAAGTCTTATTTCCTAACATAATTACAATTTGATTTGTATGAAAGTTGCATTGAATATATCTATCTTCTTTTTTAAAATTTAAAGGCTCTATTAAATATTTATTTTTATCTTCAATGTTTCGAATATTAATATGTTTTAAATCGATAAATTCATGATTACTTAATAAGTACATATTTCTTTGTCTGAAATCATTATATTCTTTTGTAATATCTTCGTAATTTATATTATTAATTGTATTAGTATAGCCATTACAATCATATCTATAAGGGTGATTTTTATATACTAATTTTTTCCAATTATCGAATGTTTTTATAAATAAATTCTCTTCATTTTTTAGGATGTTATTTATTTGCACTTTTTTACATTTTATAAATTCTCTTTCAGGTAAAATTGATTCATAAAGAAGAATTTCAATCAATGGATATACATTCTTAAAATATTCTTTTAATGATTTTATGCCTAGATAAATACCATCTTCTACTGCCTCGTAGCATAGTTCTGCTCCATTATCGTCCAAAATTTTTGATATTTCAAAATTGTCTAGATATTTAGAACCCCTTGTTATAAGAGAACAAAGAATTTGATTCATACCTTTTTGATTTATTTTGTCTAAACTACTTCCTCCACTTATCCAGATATAAGCACTGGATATATTTTTCTTATGATTGAAATAGAATTTATTCAAATTTTTAACCATGAGCCAATAAAGTATATTTTTTATTGGCTAAAAGTTTTATTATATTTTTAAAATTTTTCTTATTATCCCAAAATTTTAAATTTTTCTCCAAATCTTTAATTGGATATTTTCTTCCCCAAAGAAAATGGTTTCCGAAGTAAGAGGATTGTTGACTTGCTGTTTCTAAATTAAAATAATAATTACTTTTAACAATCTTATGGGCCTTTTTTAGCTCATCTCTAGAGTAGCTTTCGAAATCAACAAGATTTTTTAAAACATCATTAATTATTTCTTCAACTAAATTCAAATTTTTATTTAGGCAGCAAGCCTCCAATATCATTAGACTTCCAAATTCGCCTGTATTTAGATCTAAGTATATTGATTCAACAAGACTTTGCTCCTCTTTTAATGGTTTCCCTAATTTACTGTTCCTTCCATCAACTAATAATGAGGCTAAAATTTCAAGACCAATAATTGACTTTTGATCTTTGGAGGCTGGAACTTGCCAGGCCATTATCAATCTAGATAATTTTAATTTCCTAAAAAATACCCTTTCTCTTCCCGTTCTTATTGAGTAATTAAAATTATGGTTGTTCTTACTTTGATGATTCAAATTATTTTTATAGCTAAAATTAGCATTTTCTAAAATTTTTAGAGTATTATCGGGAAGATTTCCAGCTAAAGCAATACATATATTATCTGGTAAATATCTCTCACGATGAAAGTTAATTAGATCAAAAACTTTGATTTGATTAATATATTCTTCTCTTCCTAATATTGATTTTCCATAGAAATGATTTTTCCATACCCTTTTTAAAAAATAATTATAAAGTAATTCTTCAGGTTGATCATTTTGTTGTTTTATCTCTTCAATAACGACATTTTGTTCCAATTCAAATTCATTAATATTAATATCTGGGTTTAAAACTAAATTTGTTAGAAGTAAAAACGATTCCTCAAAATTTTCAGGCGGAATGAGAACGTAATAATGGGAATCATCATATCCTGTAGAAGCATTACTTGACCCACCAAGTGATTCTATTTTGTAATCAAATTCACCGGGATCTAATTTATTACTTCCTTTAAAGATCATATGTTCTAAAAAATGTGCTACACCTTCATTATCTTTCCTCTCGAATGAAATTCCAGCTTTGCACCAAATATCAATCGATATTAAAGGAGAATTTTTATCTTCCACCAAAACAAATTTTGTTTTGTTTGAATGATTCCAGTATTTAACTTTTTTTATATACATTTACAGAAAAAATTTCCTAAAATAAATAATAGTATTAGCTCTGTGTTGACTGAATCTGTAACTAAAACCAAATTATTTGATCCATTTATTTTGTCATTGGTTAAAAACATTGATAAAAAAATATCTAAATTAACAAATATTGCATCCATAGATATAAACCCTTATTTTTCTAACATATTAAGTGATAAGGAAGGTAATCAATACTATATTGAGAATCAATTTCATAAAGCTAAAGGTTTTCGCAAATTACATATTGAAATAGCTCAATTTTCAGGTAATTTAAATATTTTACATTGTGTCTTTTTCCCAGATCCTTCTTATGACCTCCCAATCTTTGGAATTGATTTGGTTAAAGTAAATAATTTAGTTTCAGCAGCAATTGTAGATTTATCTCCGGTATCATATTCAGGAAAAAATAAATATGAAGCTAAACTTAAAAAAATTTCAAAAGAAGGTTTTTCTTCACTAAGAGAAATTCCTGAATGGGGAACTATTTTTTCAAAGAATGTTATATTTGCATCTTTAAAAAACGAAAATGAAGAAAATTTGTTTTTTGAAATAGTTGATCAATATCTTACAATTTTAATTGAATTAAGTAACGACAGTATGCCTGATCTTAATCAAGAGAGAATTGAGGAAAGAATTAATTACCAAAAAAGATATTGTATTCAGCAATTGAAAAATGATAAAACTAGTTCTGTCCTTAAAAAATACTTTAAGAAAGACTGGGTTGAAAAATACTTAAGGGAAATTCTATTCGACTTTAAATGAACTTAAAATTTTTCAAAAATAATATTGTTGTATTTATATTTATAATTCCCATTTCAGGTTTTTTAATCTCTTGCGGAAGAACAGTTGAAGAAAACAAAAAAGATGTCAATTTAATTAATAATGAAAATTTAGAATTGAAAGCGGTTGCTGCATTAGGGAAACTTTCTCCTGCAGGCGAAATAAGAAAACTAGCAGCTCCAATAACTCAATTTGGTTCATCTCCAAGACTAACTAAATTGTTTGTAAATGAAGGAGCATTCGTAAAAAAAGGAAAAGTACTAGCAGAATTTGAAAACAAAAAAAAATTAACCACGGATCTTGAAGCTTTTACTGATCTAATAAAAGCAAATGAAGAAGAAATTAATCTTAAGAAAGAGCAAATTAAAAGATATGAAAAAGCTAGCGAAGAAAATGCATATTCAATTGTTTCTCTCCTTCAACGTAAAGATGAATTAATAAAATTGCAAAAGCAAAAGATATCTAATATTGCAGAGAAAAGAAATATTGAAATTGATCTTTTAAACTCACAACTAATTAGTCCTATTGATGGTTATATATTATCTATCAATACTAGGGTGGGAGAAAGACCCGGTAATGAAGGCATACTTGAAATTGGTTCAAATCAAAATATGCAGGCTCTAATAGAGGTATATGAATCTGATATTAATCGAGTATTTATGCAACAAGATGTAGTTTTAATTAGTGAGAATGGCGGTTTTAAAAATAAGCTTAATGGGAAAGTTAAAAGAATTAGTCCCAGAGTTAAACAAAGAAATGTTTTATCAACAGATCCTACTGGAGATGCAGATGCTCGAATAATTGAGGTTCTTATTGAGCTTGAACAAGAATCTATAGAATTTGTGAGGAACTTTGCTGGTATGAAAGTAATTGCAAGGTTTTTACCAAAATGAATTTTTTTAAGTTTAGAAAAATCCCCTTAGCTTGGCTGCTATTAAGTCGTCAACCTTTAAGACTACTTGTTGCAATAGCAGGAATATCATTTGCAGGTATATTGATGTTTATGCAGCTAGGTTTCCGTGATGGACTATTTGATGCAAGTGTCACAGTTCATAAATTACTTGATGCAGATTTAGTTCTTATTAGTCCCAGATCAAAAAGTTCTATCAGTATGAGTGGCTTTCCTCGGAGAAGACTAATTCAAACACTTGCACAAAAAGATGTAGAAACAATAGCTCCAGTAAATCTGAATTACTTGTTATGGAGAAATCCTGAGAATCTTAAAACGCGATCAATTCTTGCTTTGGGATTTAATCCAGAAGATTCTCTTTTGATTGAGAATGATTTTTCTCAAAAAGCGAAAGTGCTTAAAAATCCAGGACGTGTACTTTTCGACTCTTTATCAAGACCTGAATTTGGACCCATAGAAGAATGGTTTTTAAATGGTAGAGTAGTTGAAACTGAGGTTGCAGGTAAAAGAGTTAAAGTTGAGGGATTAGTAAAGTTAGGCCCTTCATTTGGAGCAGATGGTAACCTTATAACTAGTAGAGAAACCTACCTAAGACTATTTCCGGGTAATCCAAAAGGAAGCATAGAAATAGGTTTGGTCAGACTTAAATCAGGTGCAAATCCATTGATTGTATCTGAAATTCTTAATAAATCGCTTCCAAACGATGTTCGAGTCTTGACAAAAAAAGAGTTTATAGATTTTGAAAAAAATTATTGGAGAAATAGTACTGCAATTGGATTTATTTTTACTTTAGGCGCTTTCATGGGATTTGTTGTGGGCTGTGTTGTCGTTTATCAAATCCTATATAGCGACGTTACTGATCATCTGCCTGAATATGCAACTTTGTTGGCAATGGGTTATAGATTAAAGTCTCTCTTCTTTGTAGTAGCTAGAGAAGGTTTCTTATTGGCATTTTTTGGATATTTGCCTGCATATTTTTCAGGTCAGGTACTTTATGCCTTAGTTAGAAATTCAACAAGATTACCAATTGAAATGGACGCTAATAAATCAATATTGATTTTCGTTTTGATTTTATTTATGTGTATGAGTTCTGCTGGTATTGCAATGAGAAAATTAGTTGATGCTGATCCCGCAGAAATTTTTTAGAACTTATGAAAAAGAAACTGGCTGATTTTACAAAAGTTAAGAACACAAACACAGTTCTCATAAATGAATTAAGTCATTTTTATGGAAGTGGTGAGAATAGGAAGAGAGTACTTGATGGAGTAAATATAAATATAGAAGAAGGTGAATTGGTTCTTCTTAAAGGTCCCTCAGGTTGTGGTAAGACAACCTTATTAACATTAATCGGGGCTTTGAGAACATGCCAAAGTGGGAGCCTTAAAGTTTTAAATAATGAATTAAATGGAGCCTCGAGAAAAACAAGACAAAAACTACGTAGAAGCATTGGGATGATATTTCAAGGGCACAATCTACTTAGATGCTTAACAGCAGAACAAAATGTTCAAATGGGAGCAGATTTAATTAAAGGTTTAACTTATTTGCAGAGGAGAGAAATAGCAAGAAAATGGTTATGTGAAGTTGGTTTAGATGGACACTCCAGAAAATTTCCAAGTGATTTATCTGGAGGACAGAAACAAAGAGTGGCAATTGCCAGATCACTTTCAGCAAATCCAAAACTACTTCTTGCTGATGAGCCTACTTCTGCATTGGATAGCGTTACTGGTAGAGAAATAGTTTCTCTATTAAAAAAGTTGGCTAAAGATCAAAATTGTTCAGTTTTAATGGTTACTCATGACCCAAGGATTTCAGATATGGCAGATAGGATATTAAATATGGAAGATGGCAAAATATTTAATGCGCTTAATAAGATAATATAGTTATAAATAAAAAATTATTTATGTCTAAAAGAAGGAACTTAAAAAAAGAAAAACAAGAACGAAATCGAGCTTATGCTAGAAAATTCAAAAAAAGAAAATTAAGAACGGATGGTAGAACAGATGGAATGGGTAATGTAACTGGAACTGCTAATAACGGTGGAGCAGCAGACTAAATTAATTAATTGATAAAAGTTTATCATCATCAGAAAAATTTTCAGTCATGAACGTAAGTATAGTAATACCTACCTACAATAGGAGACCAATTCTCGAGAAATGTTTATACTCTCTAGAAAATCAAAAATTAAATAAACAAATTAAAGAATATGAGATAATTGTTGTTGATGATGGTTCAACTGATGGAACAACCACATGGATTGAAGACAATAAATCTAATCTTCCTCATGTAGTTCTATATAAGCAAAAACATGGTGGACCAGCTTTAGGAAGAAATCTAGGTGTAATGAAAGCAAAAAATGAAATAATAATTTTTATTGATAGTGATTTAATTGTCCTAGATAATTTTATTCGTAGTCACGTAGAAAAATTATTCTTAGAATGGAAAAAAAATAATAAAAAATGTTTTACTTACGGTTCTGTAATTAATACATCGAATTTTGAAAATCCCGAAATGGAAAAATATAAAATTACAGATTTGTCATTTGCATATTTTGCCACGGGCAATGTAGCTATATCAAAAGAATTAATCCTTAAAGCTGGTTTATTCGATACTTCATTTAGTTTATATGGATGGGAAGATCTTGAGTTAGGTGAAAGATTAAAAAATCTTGGCACAAAATTAATTAAGTGTCCTGAAGCTGTAGGTTTTCATTATCATCCAAGCTTTACTTGTGAACAAATAAACTCATTAATTAAAAAAGAAAAGGAACGAGCTAAAATGGCTCTTTTATTTTATAAAAAGCATCCTAATTTAAGAGTAAAATTTATTATCCAATTTACATTCTTGCATCGTATTTTATGGCAAGTCTTGTGTCTTGGTGGACTTTTGAATGTAAAAAGTTTATATCCATTACTTGAATTTTTTGTAAATACTGGAAGGAATCGTTTCGCATTGGAGATATTAAGAATCCCATTAAACTATGAATATGTGAAACAACTTTATAAATTTAAGAAAGAAAAGAAATTTCACTAAAAACCACTTGTTTGCTACAATTAAAAAGTATAATAAACCACACATCTGACAGTTTCGGGTGATTTAATATTAAATTTCCCGTCAGATGGAGGCTAACCCGAAACTCATTAAAAAATGGCTGTTGTAACTCTTTCTGAAATGATGGAAGCTGGTGCTCATTTTGGGCATCAAACGAGACGTTGGAATCCAAAAATGTCAAAGTACATTTATTGTGCTAGGAACGGTGTACATATTATTGATCTCGTTAAAACTGCAGTTTGTATGAATAATGCCTATAAATGGGCAAGAACTGCTGCAAAAAGTGGGAAAAGATTTCTTTTCGTTGGGACTAAAAAGCAAGCTTCAGAAGTTGTAGCCCAAGAGGCTTCTAGATGTGGAGCTGCTTATGTAAACCAAAGATGGTTAGGAGGGATGTTGACTAACTGGACCACGATGAAAGCTAGAATTGAGAGACTTAAAGATTTAGAAAGAATGGAATCAAGCGGTGCTATAGCTATGAGACCAAAAAAAGAAGCGGCAGTTCTAAGGAGAGAACTTGAGCGATTACAAAAATATCTTGGCGGGTTAAAAAATATGAGAAGATTACCTGATGTTGTAGTTCTTGTAGACCAAAGAAGGGAGTCAAATGCTGTTCTTGAGGCTCGTAAGCTAGATATCTCATTAGTCTCAATGCTAGATACAAACTGTGATCCCGATTTATGTGAGGTCCCAATTCCTTGCAATGATGATGCTGTAAGATCTGTTCAGTTAGTCTTAGGAAGGCTTGCTGATGCCATTAATGAGGGTAGAAAAGGATCTAACGAACAAAGAAAAAATTGATAGATATATAATCTCTATAAACTTTATTCACAACTAAAACAATCAAATTTAAATACAAATGTCAAACATCACAGCAAAATTAGTAAAGGATCTCAGAGATAAAACTGGTGCGGGAATGATGGATTGTAAGAAAGCTCTAAACGAAACGGATGGGAATCTAGATAAAGCTATTGAATGGTTAAGAAAAAAGGGTATAGCAAGTGCTGAAAAAAAATCAGGCCGTGTTGCTGCTGAGGGAGCAATTGGAAGTTACATTCATACAGGTTCTAGGGTTGGTGTATTAATTGAATTGAATTGTGAGACGGATTTCGTTGCAAGAGGGGAGATCTTTCAATCACTATTGAAGGATGTTTCTATGCAGATAGCGGCTTGTCCCAATGTTGAATATGTGTCTATCAACGATATCCCTAATGAAATTGTCGAAAAAGAAAAACTTATTGAAATGGGAAGAGATGATCTATCTGGTAAACCTGAACAAATCAAAGGGAAAATAGTAGAAGGTCGAATTGCTAAAAGATTAAAAGAATTAGCTCTTTTAGATCAACCCTACATAAAAGATAGTTCTATTACCGTTGAACAGCTTGTGAAGCAGGTTGCTGGGAAAATTGGTGAAAACATAAAAGTAAGGCGTTTTACAAGATATACGCTTGGGGAAGGTATAGAAGTAGATCAACTTGGATTTGCGGATGAAGTCGCCTCTTTAAAAAATAATTAGAAATTGGACAAATTTTTAAAGGATAAAAGAATCAGTAAGGTTGATATCCAACTGGATCTTCTTGAAAAAAGGAAGAAATCATTACTAAGAGATTTATACTGTTCTTATGAAATATATTTATCTGAAATAAGAACTCAAATATTTAATTCCGTAAGTACAGGCCTATTCTCTCTTGCTGAAATGACTAATACAAGAGGAATAGTTTGTAAAGACAATATTTCTCTTCTAATAAAAAATGAAATTAAGTTATTAATTGATCAATTATTGCCTTTCCTTACAATTGAACAATTGTCGATATTAGGCCAGTTATATATTCAAAGAAATGAAAATTTAATAAATGATTTTAAAAATAATCAATTTATTCCGGAGAAAGATCTTATATCTAAATACTCTGACGAGGAAACAAATTTCCAAAACGATAATTATTACTATTATTATGGAAACAATAGAAAATATAACCTTAATAATTCAGTTGACTTAGATAATAATAATTATTATAAAAATTATGTTGAGTCAGATATCTCTTTACTGAATAAAAAAGAAGAGGAACAATTTTATACTTCTCCTAATAATCTTTTGGAAAATAATAACAATACTCATGTAGAATTTAAACCTTTTAATATCTTTGAAGAAAATCAATTAAAAAGTATTTTAGACTGGTCAGATTTAATTGATATTGGCTTAAGTTTTCAATTAAAAAAAATATCTATTGAAGTAAATAATATATTTTTTAGAACTATCTTTACTAAAGAAATGATTCCCGAGGATTTGATAACTTATTTTTTTGAAAATAGTTTTTTGAGTACTAATCCAAAACCTTTTATTGCAAAACTTGATTTACTAACAAATGAATTCTTATATATTAATGAAATTTTAAAAAATATAAATTTATCTAAAATATATCTTTTTTACATAAATCCAACAGAGGTGGAATTTAATAATATAAATATTAATGTTCATAGAAATAATATTTCGAAATTAAGAAATCATCTAAAAGAATTAATAAAAAAAGAATTTTATTGGAGTAATAAAAAACTTAATTCTAATTATGGTACAAGTAAAGTTCATAGTAATTAATTTTTTAAATTGAATGCAAAAGTTTATTATTCAGAATATCTAAAAGATTGGATTAGGCCATTACAAAAGTCTCTAACACTAGAATCTGAGGCTGAATTTATTAATATTTTGGGAAAGGAAAAATACTTTAATGAATATCTTTTTGAATCTTTAGAAAAATTAGATCATCTAAATTTAAAAGAAGATTATCTGGAAAAATTTGGTAATTTTTGCGTTAAATATAAGGAATATAATAATTTAAATATAAGTCAAAGAAAGAGGCTAATAATTGATACAAGAAAATTACTTTTCAAATTAGGAAAATCAACTGATTCTCCAGTAATTAAATATTCTTCAAACTCATATGAACAAAAACTTGAAATAAGCTCTTTAAAACTTTCTTCAAAATTATCGGAAATAAAAGGTATTGGGAAAATATATCAGGAGAATTTAAATAAATTGGGTTTGTTTAATATAAAAGATCTTATTAGTTATTTTCCTAGGACATATTTAGATTATTCAAATAGACAAAAGATAATTAATCTCAAAACAGAATCTACTTATACCTGTACAGGGAATATTAAGAAATTTTATATGTATAAAAGTAAAAACAAATCTTATTTATCAATAATGAACATTACTTTATTTGATGAAACAGGATCAATAAAAATAACTAAATTCTTTCTGGGAAAGAGATTTTCATCATATACTTTTTTTTCAAGCCAAAAAAGTAAATATAAATTAGGTACAAAATTAGCTGTATCTGGAAAAGTTAAAATGACAAATTACGGTAGATCTTTTATAGATCCTCAAATAGAAATTCTTAATGATAATGAAAATAATCTTAACTTTTCTGGAAAAATATTACCTATTTACTCTCTTGCCGAATCTATGTCTAATATAAACTATATAAAAATTATAAAGCGTATATTATTCTGTTCACGCGAATTTCCTGATATTTTAAGTCCTCAGCAAATTGACTCATTAACTTTATTTTCATTAAAAGAAGCACTAATAAATATACATTTACCAAAGAATCAACTTTGTCTAGAAGAATCAAAAAGAAGACTACTTTTTGATGAGTTATTACTTTTGCAGTTGAAATTTTTAATAAAGAAAAATAAAAGAAAATCTATTAAATTCAAGGAGACTATTAGAGGAGAGGAATCCCTTCTTAAAGAATTTCTGGATAATATCCCTTTCTGCTTAACAAAATCTCAGATAAAAGTATTAGAAGAAATTAAATTTGATTTAAAAGGTCCTAATCCAATGTCTAGATTATTGCAAGGTGATGTTGGGAGTGGAAAAACCATAGTGGCAATTGCATCACTTTTATATATGGTCGAGAATGGATTCCAAGGTGCCTTTATGGTTCCCACGGAAGTTTTAGCAGTACAACATTTCCAAAATTTAATCAGGACCTTAACACCTCTTTTTATTAATGTTGAATTATTGACGGGTAATACTTCTCAGAAAAAAAGGAAAAAAATATTAACAGATCTTTTTAATGGACATATTAATATTTTGGTTGGGACTCATGCTTTATTTGAAGATAAGGTCATTTTTAATTCTTTGGGCTTGGTTGTTATTGATGAACAGCATCGATTTGGTGTTAATCAAAGGAATCGACTTTTGCGTAAAGGAGATAATACTCATTTGCTTTCAATGACTGCAACACCTATTCCAAGAACTCTTGCCTTGTCAATTTATGGAGATTTAGATGTTAGTAAGATAGATGAACTACCTCCAGGAAGAATTCCTGTGAAAACAAAAATAATTGAGGAGAAAAATATATCTGAATTATTTAAATTTGTAGAAAAGGAAATTTATAAAGGTAAACAAGCATATGTAATATTACCTCTTATTGAGGAATCGGAAAAATTAAATTTGAATTCAGTGAGTAAAATATATAAATATCTTTCAGAGAAAATCTTTAATCAATTTAAATTAGGGATATTGCATGGCAAACTTAATTCCGAAGAGAAAAATAATATTATTGATTTATTTATAAAAAATGATATCAATATATTAGTTTCGACAACAGTAATAGAAGTTGGGATAGATGTTCCAAATGCCTCTATAATGGTTATCTATAACTCAGAGAGATTTGGACTCTCTCAACTTCATCAATTGAGAGGAAGAGTAGGAAGAGACTCTTATAAATCTTATTGCTATTTGGTAACAAGTGAAAATAATACCTCAACAAATAAAAGATTAGAAGTATTGCAAACTTCTAATGATGGATTTTATATTGCGGAAAAAGATTTGGAATTAAGAGGTCCTGGACAGATTTTGGGATATAAGCAATCAGGTCTCCCTGATTTTATTCTTGATAATCTTCCTAAGAATAAAATTCTTATTGATAAAGCAAGAGATGAGGCAAATGCAATTCTTTTAAAGGACCCTTTATTGGATAAAAATAAAATACTTAAAAAGATAATTTTGGATAACAATAATAATAAATTTATTCATGATTTTTTAAATTAATTATTTATTGAATTTATATAAATTTGTGTAATTATGAATTAAATATATGTAGTATTTTTGAAACCTTGGAATGATATCCCAATAGTTGATAATAGAGAGGAATTAGTAGAAATTCCTAACACTATTAATTTTTTTACACCTCATCCATATTCTGAATTAGGAGCACCTTATATAAATAAAAAAAATATTTGGAATCTAAGGAGTAATGTTTTAAATAGATTATTGGAGGCTAATAATTACCTAAAGGCTAATTATAAGGATTACTTTTTTATTATTTATGATAGTTGGCGTCCTTTTGAAGTTCAAGAATATATGTTTTATTTTGCTTGTAAGAATGAATGTAAAAAAAATGGAATAGTTTTTTCTCGAGAAAATATAAATTCTTATCCAGATATAATTAAAAAAGTAGAAAAGTTTTGGGCATTTCCTTCTCCGAATATTAATAATCCTCCTCCTCATTCAACGGGCGCAGCTTTAGATATTACGCTTTTAGATAAAAGTGGAAAGCTTCTTGATATGGGATGTGAGATAGATCAAATGGATGATACTGCTATACCTGATTATTATCAGCACGGTTCAAATCAAAAAGAGAAGGATTGGCACCTTAGAAGAAAAATATTACAAGAAACCATGAATAAATTTGGTTTCGCTCAGCATCCGAATGAGTGGTGGCATTTCAGTTATGGAGATCAACTATGGGCTTGGAAAAATAATAAGAAAAAAGCTATCTATGGTAAGGTTTAGTATTTTTTACTTATTTAACAATTCGCTTATGTAAGTCTCTCCTTTTAAATTAACGAAGTCTCCAAAATCAATTCGCTCAGATAAAACTTTCCATTCAATTAGTAAAGGTTTCAAAGTACTTTCAAGATCTTCCAAAGGCATTCTTTGTAAGTAAGGTTTAGCTAACCGTTGCAAATTTTTTGATCCACCCAACCATAATTGATATTTATTAAGTCCACTTCCTACTAAGGCCAACTCAGCCATATATGGTCTTGAACAGCCGTTGGGGCAGCCTGTCATTCTAAATAGAATTGTCTTTTTTATTCCAAGACTTTTTAATAAGATTTCAATCCTTTCAAGTATATCGGGCAATATTCTTTCTGCTTCAGTCATTGCTAAGCCACATAATGGTAAAGCGGGGCATGCAAGAGCATGTCTTTGGATTTCGTTGATATCATCAAGTCTTGAATAACCAATTTTATCTAATAGATTCTGTATTTTTTGTTTCTCTTTATTTGGAATATCAGTAATAAGTACATCCTGATTAGGGGTGATTCTTAAATTAAGATTATATTTTTCAACCAAAGCCCTTAAAGTAGATTTTTTCTCTCCTTGTAATCTTCCTGATAATAAAGGTAAGCCTACAAACCAAAAATTATTGTCCTGTCTTTGCCATCCCAAATAATCAATAAGTTTATTTTCGGGCTCTTTCCGTAAAGGTTTTATTTTCTTTTGAAAATACTTTTCGACTAGTATTTTCTTAAACCATTTAATACCATTCTCATGTAAGAGGTATTTCATTCTAGAGTTTTTTCTATTTTTCCTATCGCCATAGTCCCTTTGAACAGCAACTATGCTGTTTATCAATTCAAAAACCTCTTCTCTATCTACATATCCAAGCGGATCAGCTATTCTTGCAAATGTTTCTTCGTTATTATGAGTTCTACCCATACCTCCACCAATATAAAAATTACATCCCTCCAGTTGACCCTCCTTGGATGTGAAAGCTACTAAACCAATATCATTAGTTAATAAATCTACGGAATTATCTCCTGGAACTGTAACGGCACATTTAAATTTTCGAGGTAAATATGTTGCACCATAAAGAGGTTCATTTTTTACACCACTATAAACATACTCATTAAATTGTAATTTTCTTTTGGATTTGACATCACTATCAGGCTTGATTTTATATTCAAGATCACCATTTGCCCATAACTCAAGAAATGTTCCTTGAGCGGCAACTGGTGTTAATAAATCTGCAACTTGTATCGCTAGGCTTCTTGCTATTTTATATTCAGAGGTTTCAAATGGCGCAGCTGGAGCCATAACATTTCTATTTATATCTCCACATGCCGCTAATGTGGTTCCCATTGAACTAACTATTGTGTTGATTACTGTTTTTAATTTATCTTTCCTTATCCCATGCATTTGAAATGCTTGTCTTGTCGTTGCTCTTAAAGTGCCATTACCTAACGTGTTAGATAAATCATCTAATGCAATGAAAAGTTTTCCAGGTATTTCACCTCCTGGGCTTCTCAATCTAAGCATCATTTGCCAATCTTTTGCACCCGGTTTTCTGTTCTCCCTATCATCTTGTTGGTAACTACCATGAAATTTAAGTAATTGAACAGCATCATTAGTAAAATGATCACTATCATTTTTTAATTCGCTGGCTAAAGGCTCTTTTAGAAAATTACTACTTTTTTTAAAATCTTCAAATTTAGAAACTTCCAAGCCATTTGCCAAGCAAACCGTTTGCTTTTTTTCTATTTTTTTCTTCTTTTTAACTTTTTCGACCTTGAGCACAAAATGACTAAAACGTATCTCTTTTTATACATTAGCAAAAAGCTTATTTAACTGGTAGTAA
>CEUG01060284.1_pt1 | contig 17251 bp, 10 predicted proteins | sample 531421 | NCBI WGS metagenome assembly CEUG01 (sample SAMEA2622901, study PRJEB7988) | marine metagenome | biome: marine biome (ENVO:00000447); feature: surface water layer (ENVO:00002042); material: "saline water (ENVO:00002010), including plankton (ENVO:xxxxxxxx)" | depth 5 m | reverse complement strand
AAACCATCGTTGTCCGTATCGGGGTTGTTCATATCGGTTCCTGCAGCCTGCTCCTCTGCATTAGTCAGGCCGTCGCCATCCCAATCTGCACCACCATCAGAGGGGTCCAGAGGGTTTGAACCATCGGCGCTAACGCCGGCGGAACCCGCCATCATTATGAGGAGCAGTGCAATTAGCATGCTCGCGTTCTTTGTCTTCTGCATTTTCATCATATCTCCAAATTCAGTTCAGAGAACCCGCTGTTCTCTCTTTCCGGAAACAGCTAGCGCTGAGTGAACATCTGCCAGCATGCTTCCGGGAGATCCGGAATTCTTCTTCGAACGAGAACGATGCGTTTGTGAAATACTGAAAAACGCTCCACTGAGAGCTGTTTTGATAATCCAGTACCTTTTGCAATCTTCTTCTCGTTCCTCCATTGTATTCATCCGGTCTCACGGGCTTTCATAGGGAACCCACTGTTCCCTCTAACCATTCAGAGCAATGTTAGATATTTGAATGGTTCCTGTCTTGGATTCATGGGGTCAGTTTCGCTAACTCGGCTTTGAACCTGGCTGAACCAAGGAAATGAACCACTGGAGCTGCTAGAGTGGCCACCAACAGTGTACCGAAGAAAACTCCAGACCAAAGCTCGATGCCCCTTCCCATTGTGAGGAACAATATCCAACCTGCACTCGTGAATGCCAGAGGCCTGTACCTCTTGCTATACAGTACCAGACGAGCTCTAGCGAGCTCATCAGAGTAGTATTGAGGGGCCTCCTCAGGTGAAACTAGGCCATCTTCAACAGCACATCTCCCACAAATTAGGTAACGAGGACCGTTGCCACTGATGAAATGTGACTGGTGGTATGTCTGGTTGCATTTCCTGCACGTCGGCATGTGACTCGTTAATTCCAGCAGGCTTGCGTCCTTCAACACTACGGTCATTCAGCCTGCCTGCTGAGTTGATCTGAGAAAATCAGAGGGCTTTTTCTCAGGAAATTGCCTAGTAATTCGCGACCGCGCGGACTGCCCACTGATTCAGGATGGAATTGAACCCCGTCTATAGGAAGATGGCAATGCCTCACACCCATAACCAGTTCTCCTGTAGCGTCCCAAGAATTAGGAACCAAACTACCTTTCTTCGGCACAAGAACTAGGCTGTTATATCTCATCATCGTAATTTCGGACGGTAGGCCCTCAAATACTCCAGTTCCATCATTCTTGATTAATGAGGGTGTTCCATGCACCGCTCCCATAGGAGACTGGATCAAATCCCACCCATCAGCTATCCCGAGTGCTTGGTGGCCCAAGCACAGTCCCAGTAGGGGGACATGATTCCTGTCAATGACAAGCTCCCCCCTGATGCTTCGTCTTGCGAGCTCCATCGTAAGAGGATAAGACTCTGGGACTGATGGGCCCGGGCCAAGAATCACCCTTTCTGGCTGGAAATGTCTCATAATCTCATCAGCCAAGTTTGAAGTCGTCCTCTTATCTGTCTGCGTCTTTCCTCCTACAATTACGACGTTATGCCCAAGAGAAGCAATCTCTTCAGCTATATTTCGAGTGAACGAGTCCAAGTTATCGATAAGAAGGGTACATCGATCAAGCTTCTCACACGGGTATACGCGGATGACTCCAACTTCCTCACCCCCTCCTCTTAGACCCGGCACAAGAGACTGAACACTCCCTACTCCCGTTGGGACGGGGAATATCCCGACTTCTCTCTCAGGAAGGTCGTTTTCGGTGAATCCAGTCCTAAAGCCCCACGCGGATTCCGTGACTGCGGCCGCCTTCCAGCGAGCCTCCTCAACTTCCTCGGCAGGAGACGAATCAATTACCACGCCCCCTCCCGCCTGAACGGTCGCATGCCACTTCTCTGGGCCGGAGTGAGCCTCCAAGGTCCTGATTAGGATATTCCAATCAGCCACCCCATGTCCTCTGTGAATATGGCCGATTGAGCCAGTCCAAGCCCCCCTCGGGCCCCTTTCTAGTTCATCTATAGCTGCAAGAGTGACCGTCTTCGGGCATCCTGTCACTGAACCGCCTGGGAACATCGTGCTAGTTACTTCAGATGTCGAGTATCTTTCATCCAACAAACCTTCTACTCCACTTACAAGGTGTTGTACATTCGATAGTGCCTCTATTCTCCATCCGCTCCAGTTGACAGTTCCGGGAACGCAGACACTACTCAGGTCATGTCTCTCTAGGTCAACTAGCATGAGGTGCTCGGAGATCTCTTTCTCACTGGATACCAATTCTATTCTGAGCCTAGAGTCCTCCAGTTCGTCCAAGCCCCTCTTCCTAGTTCCCTTGATTGGCCTGGTCCTGACAACCCCTCCATCCAGCTCAACAAGCCTCTCCGGACTTGAGGACGCGACAGACCATCCCAGATCAGAAACCATCATCCAACAGGAGAAAGGTGCGGGATTGGAACGGGAAAGAAGCAAGAAAGATTCCCAGGGCTGTCCGGGCATCAAACCTTTCCATTTCCTACCATAGTTTACTTGGTATAGATTGCCTTTTCTTATTCCCTCCTTGATTCTAGATACCTTTTTTGCATGCTCTGAGTCGCTCTCACTGTCAGGAACAGATTGTGAAGAAGGCATTTCTCTAACCTCTGTGATTCTGAGATTATCAAGCTTGATATCGAGCCATGGGTGACCTTCTAGGGCCAGAACCCCGATTTCAAGCTCAGACCGATCATGAATTATCCAAGCGTCTGCTCTCCACAAAACCCCAATCACAGTTCCCGGAGATGGAGTATTTGAGAGTCTTATGGGTATGGACCATCTACACAAATCATACCCCAGAATTCCAGTAAATCCTCCGGGATGAAAATTGGTATCTGTTTCACAGGGAACAGTTATTTCGAACTTACTAACATAGTCCAGTGCCTCTGTCAGGTCCTCACAATACTCCTCCTCGAACGTTTTCCACTTCCCCTCTTCCATTTTTTGTGCAAGCACGCTCAGAGGAGGAGATGGGCCCAACGAAACTCCGCCTTCAAGGGCAGACCCAATACCTCCTGAATCACTACCCTCAGGTTCAATCATCAATATTCTAATACTATCTATACAGGGTACCATTGACCTCTGAGAAAGATCTGTGATGGGGCCTCCGGAGTGCAAAAGTAACTCATCGCCATTACATAATCCAGAGTCTCTCAACAGATCCAAGACATGTATCATACAATCACCGTCGTCAGATTGACTCAGGGGCTTCCACTTCGAGAATACCATACTATCTAGACTCCGAAAATTTTGAAGAAACCACTCTCTTGCTCCAAGCCTCTTGAGATATTGAGAAAAGGGGGCCATGGGGTTTTCCTATCTTTCGTCCGTCTATTGTCCCGAGAGCCTTTATCCCCATCCCACTGCCACAAACAATCATCTCTGAAGATCTTTCTATCATCCCTAGGGTCAGCCTAGCGGGCCTGACAGGTACTCCGGACATCTCCAGATACGGCTTTATGACATCTAAAGTAACGGAGTCCAGAGCTCCGTCATGATGTGGAGAATGGTAAGCAACTCCGTCTGAGTCCAACAATAGTGGTGCGCACCGATCTCCATCTATAAGGCATCCATTTTCAAACAAAAGCCCAACATCCCCTCCATTATTTTCAGCAATCACTCTAGCTTCTTGGTATGGTCCGTAATCTCCGTGCTTCGTACCTCTGATATTACCTTCCCAAGTCGGTGCGCTAATTGATATTCCATTTAGGGGCCTTGAGGGCCATTTCATGTTCACGGCCCCCGTTGCAGAAACCACTCCCTCCGAAGTCAGTCTAATGACCATCAGATACGGGTCTTGACTGGGATCATCATTGCGATTATCTGGAACTGAGACGACTCCTAGTAATGAACTGACTTGCTCACTGAAGTCATCAGGAAAATCTATGCCAAGCCTTCTGGAATGTCGTCGCATTCTATCAAAGTGCAGACTAGCAGAACTTAGGCATTTATCTCCATCCCATCCGATTGCGGACCAAACCGATGAATAGGCCCCCTCCGAGTTAGTCATGCCTCTCGATGGTGGCTAGAGGATTCAAGCCCTTCTATCCATCAGAGGATTTCTTCATCATCTAGGTCGTCAGCTAACCCGTCTAGGTCATCTATATCCAAGTCGTCAGCTAGCCCGTCTAGGTCATCTATGTCTAGGTCATCTTCCTGAATTCCAAGTAGCTCATCAGATACCTCGGCTGAGGGTTGTGGTGTAGTATCAGTGAATTCACCACCAATCGGCTGGATCCTCGTATCCTCCTCCTTGTCATATTTTACTGAAGGAGAATCCGCCTTATCTCCGAATGAGTCAGAAACCAGTTCTAGATCATCAATTCCAAACTCTTCATCTTCCGATAGTCCAGATGACTCTCTCATCATCTGTTCCTCAAGCTCGACCTCAAGTGCTCCCATCTCCCAAGGCTGAGGTGCGGAGGCTCTCCTTGGCCTGATGAACAAAACTGCTCCTGCTAGAACCATCATGGCTGAGACTACCGCAATGAGAGTATTCATGTCTCCGTTCATCAACTGATCGATCCACGATACCCCTCCCTCTCCTTCCTCCCCATCGGAAGAACCGAATGAGCTCTCGGACCATGGGAGAATTTCTAGGGGGTCCACAGCCAATCTGTGTACCTCCCCATCAAATGCTACTACCACCGTCCAATAAGATAGGGTATTGTCCAAGGGCTCACCTTGTAATTCGCTCAAGATCAGGAGATTTCCTTTGATTTCCGTATTGCCACTATCAATGAATGAGCTCACGGCCGTCGCGTTCCTTACATCTTCAAACGGGTCCAGACTGACAAACACCTTGTATGAAACAACCTGAGGGTCCTGACTTAGATCCCAAGTAATGTCTATCTGGGAACCAGAACTGTCCCAATATCCACGAACACCAGTGACTTCTGGCAGGTGTAGCCCTGGGTCTAAGCTATTCTCGTCTACCAATGCGATGGACGATGTCCTGAGGTTGGTTAGCCATGAGTTTCCGGATGAGTCCACGGGTACTACAGCCACCCATGTCATTATCGAAGGGGCTAAACTCCTACCATCCGAGAGGTATTCGATGGTTACAGGCAACTCCGAGTTTCTGTCCACAACCATTACTGGCTCCATATTACTTGCATCTGCGAATGGGACTACGTCCGCAAAGATGTGATACTCGTAGAGGTCAGAAGCCATGCTTTCTTGGAAAGTAACTAGCATCCCATCCCCATCGTCAGCGAGCCTTTCTTCGAGTACTGGTGGAGACAATCTGTCAGGAGGCGTGATATCTCCTCTATTATCAACAGGAGTTACAATAGAAATGTGATCTTCTAATCCAGAGAGGTAAACGTTCCCTTTGATGTCATGTACGGTGACTGCCACATACAACGGGACATCCGGATAAATCGAAGATGTGACCAGTGTTTCGAGTGAAGCTCCGTACATTGCGCTGTCTAGAGTCATTTGTAGTTGCAGTAGTCCCCCTATCTGCCTCTGATCAACGACTATGTTGCTACAACTGATTATCCCATTCTCGCATTTTTCACTCATTTCAGTGACATCACTCAGAGGATACTCAGAGACCCATACTGTGTAGAAATCAAAGTCTGGAGCAGTTGACCTATTCCAAACAATGTCAATCTTAGTCCCATCATCATCAGGATGGTCCCATGCTATTAGCCCCTCCACCCTGTCTGGAGCACTCGAGCTTCCATTTTCGCTCGCCAGGGGAGTAGCTTCGACTACTAGAACCGAGTTAACATTCGAGTTCCCCCAGTCATCTGAGGCAACAACTCCAAACCAGTATGTGATCCCATCTTGCAAGGGAGCAGAACCAAGGGAATCAACTATGACTTGGACTGAACCAGAGTCGTCGGGGGAGCAACCGGGAACGTATTCAGCCACAGGCCAACCATCTACAGTTGAGGGAGGCTGCCATCCAGATGCGGGTAGAGCGTAAACTGTGTAAAATGAGCAGTCTTCCTCAGTGTTAGCTTGCCAAGTCACCTCAACCCTACCTCCCTCATCGTCTGGAACATCCTGAGCCTGGGTCCCCAATATCATAGACGGAGGAATCCCATCATTCAGACCTCCCGCTGTTGTAACCGGTCCAAACACAGTAACGTTACTGGGGTCATATTGGCCCGACTCATCAACGCACGCAGCGGCAAACCAGAATACTCCCTGTGGAGCCAAGTCAACAACAGTTGAGTTCCCTGAGGAGTAAGGAATGTCAATCTCCCCTGTGAGGGCAAACGCATTGGAAATCTCCTGCTGTGCAGACCATAATCTTGTGAATGAGGGATCTAGTTCTTGGCACATCTCCCACTCAACTACTAGTGTTCCAGCTGTACCGCCCGATACTGGCTCAGCATTCAGCCAATTGGGTGGAGCGGGCATTTCGTCAGTTGGAGTGACACTTCCCGGCCAAGCGATTGCATCACCAATACTTCCATCTGGGTATTCGATTGCAATCGATCCACGGTACACTCTACCATCAGACAGAGGCTCTGTGGTGCCATCATTGTCCGCCTCGGTAATCATTACGGATGTCTGTGCCCAGAAAGAGATGCTCGTGTATGTAGAGAAATCATCTAACTCTTCTTCGCTTGGATTCCAGTCCTCTCTACCTGTTGCATCCCACACGAAGATTCTGTAACCATTCCATGCCGCATCCTCTGCTGGAAGCCATGAGACTTCAATTACTCCGCCCCCATCATTGGGTCGGTCGGTCATATTGACTATGCTAGTAGGAACCTCTATTCTTTCCCAGTCATATGTCACTCTCACCTTCATCTTTCCATCGTTGGGAGATTGAAGCTGAATGTGTGCTTCAACGGATGAGGAACCCGGGCCCACTTGGGAGATGGCTGATTGGAATGCTGCTTGAATTCCCGGATTCATCATTTGCATATCCCAGTTCCCTGAGTAGTTCAGTATAGATGACTTAGCCCAAACCCAAGCCCCTGTTTCTGGAGAAGACAGGGTCAGTGCCAAGGGATTCATTGGCAGTTTACCAGGTAAAACTGACTCTGATGTCATGTCTATATCTAATGACTCCTCATCATCTACAAGCACAGTAGTCATTCCAGGTCTGGCTGTCTCATTGATTCCTTCCCACGTCCTCTCGCCTATGATGGCATTCAAAGGGCGAGCTGTCCTCTGTCCACTCTTATCGGACTCCACCATTCCTTCAACTGGCGAAAAGTGATGTAGACCGTCATCAGAGACTAGATACAGACCATCATCGCTTACGTCAATACCTCTTGGGTCATTTAGCAGGCCGGACTGAGCTTTGACCAAGTGCGCTCCGCCCGAATCCATGACATCAATGCCTCCTGGACTAATCATCACTAGGTTACCTCCGTGTGACGAAATCTCTGAGGGGGGCCATGACATTAGGGAATTAGCTGGGGCACCTACTTCCATGTCCAGTGAAGAAGAATTCCAGTGAACCATGGGAGAGATGTCCGTTGCAATATGGACTCCCCAATCATCGGCCGCTATTGAACGCACATCGTTACTGGGGATCTTATCGATTTGATATGTCCCATTCACAGTGTCAGTGTTAATGTCCCACGCAACAACTCCCGGTCTGGTCGGCCCCTGTCCACTATGAGAAACGAAGATTGACTCATCGTGGAATTCGGTTACCGTGACACCATTTTCATCAATGACCTGCCTAGTCACACTATCAGCGTAAATGAGACCTGAAACCTTGTTCCCAGCTAATCCATCACTCGCTCCTCTTGTCGTAAGAACCGTGAGGTTGGAGTCTAAGATTGTAATTCCCGATGGTCCTCCTGCCAACACGACATTCCCTTGGCTTGGTATGTCAACTACCAAAAGATGGTCGTAAATTGAGACTGGAAGACCGTCAAACGTCGTAATTGGGTCCTCCCACTCAGAGAGTGTGTTGTTGTATACGGCTATCCCCCCCCACGTGGCTGTTAGGATTTTGTCTCCAAGAGCTACGAAATCCTGAACTATATCGTTAGGAAGTCCTGCTAGGAGACTCCCATCTCCCCATGAGTTTGTAGAAGTGTCGAAGGTTTGGAACCCAGCCGCAGAACCCTGATTCCCCATGAGCCCAACATACAGCATTCCATCATCACTGTCCAGAATCATCCCATCCATCTGGCCATGTAGTGCCGGGGCAGATGGAGCATAACTCCTCTGTACCAAATCTATCGAGTATAGCCCCCTTCCAGCAGTGGTCACCCACATTTTTTCTCCATCCAGCAACATGCTGTTGATTACGTCATCATCTAGAAGGTTGTATCCGTATTCCCATCTAACGGACCCATTTTGCAGTATACTACCCTGAAGAATTGATGTTGCGTAGAAAGAATTGCTGTCAAATGTCGATGCTACCCATACATGAGTCGAATTTGACACAAACTCCACGACTCTCCCACTAGAGAGACCTGCCAACTCATCAAAACCTGAGGCTATTAGTCCAGTGCTGTCTAGCCTGTCAACTCTGTTTAGTCCCGTGGTCTGTCCGGATCGACCGATTGCGTAAGTGGGCGTGTTGGCGGGAACACGGACAATTGAGCAACCATCCATCCCTGGACTCAGTACCTGTCCACCGGTCACAGAGGTCCCAGAAGTAACAATTCTAGATACCCCTCCCGTGTTTTGGTACTGATGAGCAGATAGAAGCACATTTCCGTCGTGAAGCATGCCTCCCGGGAAAATCCTGTCTTCAGTGATTCCATCGGATGAAGTTAGTATGGATAGGAAGCTATCTGTGTTGTAGTTGAATCTGTCCAAGCCCACACCATCTGTATCATAACCTATGTACAAAATCCTGTTTGAATCGTCACAGGCAAGAGCTCTCGGATCGTTGTCTGATAGGCCATTATTACCTCCCTCAGTCAGGGGATCGATCCATTCACCTGTAATTCCATCAGAGTCATGGTCGGCCAAATCAAATCTCGCTACACCGCCTTGGTTACCCCACCAGGACAGCCTGCCAATGGCAAAGTGAATTATCTCATCACAAACCAGTATGTCTGCTCCATATCCTCCCGGGATATCTCCTGAACCAAGGTCCCAGACAGACCAGTTTCCAGTTGTACCGTTCTTTGTTAGAATCTGTGCATTTGAGTTCCAGCTACCTTGTCGGTGAGATGCTATCCACAGGTCATCACCTACGATTTCCATGGAAAAGAAACTCTCTTCTGTGTTATTTGGAAGGCCATCATCCTCAGTCCAAGCCGTCTCAAAGGTTTCATTGATTGGATTCCATCTGTATATTCCTTCCATGGTTGCGAACAGATATTCACCGTTGAATTCCTCCATCCCTCTGACAGGTCCCGGGAAGTCACTCCACTCATCAAGAAGGCTCATTGTAGAATATTGGAACCTTCTCATGATATTATCCCCATACGCTACCCACATCTCGCACGAGGATGAGTTCAGAGGGAAGCAATCTCCAAGTAGCTGAGCGTTGACTCTCTGGACGTTTCCAATTGTTGGAAGGTCATCTTGCCACGTCTCGTTGTTTGTGTTCCACCGTACCACGGTCCCTTCTCCATCGTTCCAAGACTGAGTTGGTCTTACCCCTATCCAAAGCTCGTCTCCAACAACCCCCATTCCATATACCTTGGAGCTGGAGCCAATTCTAGATCCGGCATCAAGTGTGGAAAGAGAGGTGTTGTTATTCAGAGCTATTCTGTAAATCTCATCATTTGAGTTCCACCATTGATTCGATCTTTGTGTAGAGTAATGTAAGACATCGCCCACAATGACCATATCGGCAGGGCTTCTTGATGGTATAGTTGGGCCATTCGCATTAGCCCCCCTTCCCCAGTTGATCAGGACCGTATCATTTTCAACGTCAATGAGTGTTAGCCCAAAGTCCCCTCCTGCCCACAAAGTTCCACTCTGCTTGCCTGGTATCAGGGTGGTTACGTCATCATCATCGATGTAGCCTTGAGTTCCATCCCATGTTGTTAGCCACTCTTCATTTGCTAAGTCATATCTAGCAATACCAGTGTTTTCGAACCCCAAATAGAGTATCTCGCCGATCTTGACCGTCCTAGCTCGTTGGGTATCATCTCCAGCCGTCCAAACTTCCAAAACTTCCATGCCATCAACCCCCCCTAGCCCTGCAGTACTGATGACGGCAGCACCGCCTTCAGTTCCCGCATACAATATGGGATACCCTTGGGAGTCATTTCCAATCAGTTTCACTGAGTTAATTTGTCGTGATGGCATGTCCCCTCCATCTAGGCATTCAAGGAACTCTATGCTCCCCTGTCCAGTTGGGCCCCATGCGCATGCACCTCTGTTGGTCGCGGCGAAAATGTCTGTACCGTCACTGGTTATGTCATTGAATTCCCATGGGTCATTATTCCACCCTGGAATGTTTGTATCTAGCTGGTCCCAAGATGTACCATCCCAGATGGCTATTCCTCCATTCGACTGGGCACCGGTGTTGGCTACCCTAGATCCGACTACCAGATCCCCCCCGTAAACATACAGTGAGAGGACATCATTGTCAGGGAGACCGCTGTTCCCAACCGTAAGCAAGTCGGTGATATCTCCGTTTATCCTGTCCAGGATCATTATTCCAAAATCAGGAAGTCCAAGATAAACTACATCCCCGTTTACTGCAATGGGGGCGGCCTCTAGGTTGTCAGCACCAAGTGATTGCCAAGAACCAAGAATTTGTAGCTCTGCAAGGTCCAATCTCATAAGTCCACTATCTGGAGTCGCCAAGTAAGCTACACTGTATCTAGTTGCGACATCCACAACCAAATCTGAGTCCAGCCCATCTCCAGTGTCGTAAGTCAGGATTAGACTATTTGTGGAAGAGTTGACCAGTGAAACTCCATTCTCTGGGTGACCTATCACAAGAGTCTGAGTATATTCATCATATGACATTGAGGTGATGCTCTCAGACCCCAGGCCACTGATCCCGCCCATGTACGAACCAGTCTCTCCGTCGAATAGTAGAAGGCCAGCATTGGAAGTACCGACCCAGACTTGCCCAAGCTCATCCTGCACCACCGAGGTGATTGTTTGCAATTGCTGTCCAGCAAAGTCAGAGACATCTATAGGGTCCATCCACCTTCTACCAGAATTATTGAACCTGTCAATTAGAGAGTCTCCAGCTATCCAGATCTGACCATCCTCGCTATCGTCAATACTAACTGCAAGCCTCATCGGATCTGTGACAGGACTACTCACAAGGTACTCAACACCAACCACCGTATCTTGATGTTGCATAGCGGAAACGCCTGTGGAGTCGATAAGTACCGAAACGCTGTCCATGGGGCTTCTCGCCCCTATCCCGGATGGCCATGATGAAATTGATACCGCGCTGTCCAAGAGCCCTAGAGAATCAACAGTTTCCTGTGACCTGAATATTCCTGCTGCTACTTCGTATGATTGCAGAACATTGCCTGCGAGGACGTGTAGCCAGCCATCAGAGACTGAAGTTCCAACTATATTGTTCGATGCAAGAGTGTTTGCTGTTGACCACCTAGAGAGCCACGTTGAAGTTGCTAAATCCCTCCGATTTATGCCAGCATTTTCCGTAGAGATGAGCAATTGATTCCCCATCATCTGCAAATCCGTAATCCTGTTACTTGACAGGAAGTTACTGGTATCCCAGTGGGTACTGTCTACGATAGTAATCACCGATTGGTTACTGCTCACACTGTAGCTGATTAGATGGACGCCGTCATTCTCTGTTGAGATTATGACAGTGCCCGAGATGACAAGTATGTCCGTGGCGACACCAGACGGAGTCGAGCAGTATTGATACTCATCCCATTGAGATGAAACCGACAAATCTTCCGAATTTGGCGAGATGAACCTGACCTTACAACCATCAACGGCCCACATTGATCCATCTGAGTCAGATGCAATAGCGGTAATGCCCTCTGTTGCAATAGAAACGGAAGGCCCGTTTTCTGAATCGTTTAGAGACTGTGTAAATATAGTACCATTCGAGGTACCAATAACCAGCATCCCCCTCGATTCTTCGATATCTATGCTTCTGCCATATACTAGCTCGTCAATATGAACAATCCCCGGGCATCTCCACTCACACGCCTCTGAGGCCTTGCTATCCAGATGAATCAGGTCATCTCCGAGAAGAACATACATCCTTCCATCATAGGGATTGACAGCACTACCGTGAACAACAATCTCCAGAGGCGCAAAAGAAATCCTTGGGTCTGAAGGGGTAAGAGCTTCAATCACTAGGTCAGAGATCGAAATTCCAGCTGGGAGAATCCAGGAGGCGTCACTGACTGAATTGGGCTGCAGGGAAGTCGAGAGCTCGCCATCCACAAGTTCGGGAGGCTTGTCATTGAATTCGTATTGACAACCAAGCCAGTCATTCCCTCTCCAGTCTAGAATCGGTGTCTGGCTATTCATCAGGGTTAATTGTGGCTCATCTATGCAGAACCCATCTGAGCCATCAACAGCAATTTCAAATGTCAAGTTAGAAATCTCTGCCCCAGGCGCGAATTCCAAGAACAGGTCAGAGTAAGCATAAGTCTGGCTTGATGGATCAGCACCAGTGGCCTCCAAGTCTATCCATCCTGTATCATTGTAACCTGAAGAGCCCCAGACCCTAGCTGAAACTGTGTTTACCTCGTCATCATCTCGTAGCTCATAGTCGGAGAATGATGTCCATGGCAATAAAACCATCAGTGAAACGAGAAGGAAAGCACTCCTCTTTGGGGACACCGCAGAGGCCGAACCTAGTGTATGCACGGAGGTTCGGCATTCTATCACTATATTGAATGGTGTGGGTCGTTGAGCCATACATGCTTACATCCACCGTAGGTGGAAATCAGATATTCACATCCTACGAACTACTCTCATAAACGCTCACTAATCGGCTGATAATAAATTTGCACGTCATAGGATAGCATCAAAGAGGGGGGGGTAGGACGGGTTTACGGGTTGTCAGCATGACAGACGAGAGGCTCCGCGAGGAAGCACTGGACTATCACGCTTCAAAACCAGCCGGAAAACTAACTGTAATTCCAACAAAACCACATGGCACATCGCATGAATTGTCTTTAGCCTATTCGCCTGGAGTAGCCTATCCATGTAAGGAAATTGAAAATGACCCCGACAGCGCTTACAAGTACACCTCCAAGGGAAACTTAGTTGCAGTAGTGAGCAATGGAACTGCGGTTCTTGGCCTAGGAGACATCGGCCCCCTAGCAGGAAAGCCAGTCATGGAGGGAAAGGGACTTTTGTTCAAGGCATTTGCAGATATTGACGTCTTCGACATAGAGGTAAACAAGACCGATGTAGATGGGTTTGTTGAAACAGTAAAGGCGATATCACCTACATTCGGGGGAATTAACCTAGAGGATATCAAGGCACCAGAGTGCTTCGAAATCGAAAAAAGACTCGTTGAGGAACTAGATATTCCTGTTATGCACGACGATCAACACGGAACAGCAATCATTTCAGGCGCGGCACTAATTAATGGACTGGAACTGGTAGATAAGGAAATCTCGAAGGTAAAAGTAGTGATTTCAGGGGCAGGGGCATCAGCGATATCGTGTGCTCGTCACTATGTCCGTCTGGGAGTCAAGAAAGATAACATAATCATGGTAGACTCCACGGGAATTCTTACAGAATCCAGAATGAAAAATGGCGATTTAAACGAGTACAAGGAGGAATTTGCCAGAAGTCTTCCCGATGGTGGATTATCGGATGCTATGCTAGAAAGTGATGTGTTCCTTGGGCTGTCAAAGGGAGGTCTAGTTTCGCCTGAAATGGTAAACAAGATGGCAGACAGACCACTAATATTCGCCCTTGCTAATCCTGATCCAGAAATCCTACCTGAAGATGTGATGTCAATAAGGGACGATGCCATAATTGCCACTGGGAGATCTGATTATCCAAACCAAATAAACAACGTTCTAGGCTTCCCCTACATCTTCAGGGGAGCCTTAGACGTCAGATCCACCCGCATAACCGAGGGAATGAAAATGGCTGCTACAAAGGCAATCGCAGAGTTAGCCAGAGAACCAGTCCCCGATGATGTTCTCTCGGCCTACAACGGAGAACAGTTGCAATTCGGTCCCGAATACATAATCCCAAAGCCGTTTGATGCTAGAGTACTGATTTGGGAGGCCAGCGCCGTTGCGGCGGCGGCAGTCGAAGAAGGGGTTGCAGGTATCAGGAAGGGAGATTTTGACTTTGAGGGGTACAGAGAAGAGCTCGAGGCAAGATTAGGACTCACCCGCTCAATCATGAGGAGAGTAATAAACCGAGCGAAGAGGGACAAGAAAAGAATAGTCTTCTGCGAAGGTGAAGATCCGACAGTTATCAAAGCCGCATCCCAGTGTATTTCTGAGGGAATCTGTGACCCCATTCTGTTGGGCAATATTGACAGAATAGAGGCAGTGAAAGAAGAGCTTGGACTAAGTTTTACGTGCGAAGAGATCGATGTCAGGTACGATCCTAGAAGAAGGGGCTCTTATGCAGAAGAGTTGCATAATATTCGTGGCCGAAAAGGAATAACACTGGAAGATGCCACTAGGCTGATGAAGAACTCCACTTATTTTGCTCCCATGATGGTTCACATGGGAGATGCAGACGGGTACCTTGGTGGAGTCTCCCACCATTACCCAGACATAGTCAAGCCCTGCTTGCAGATTATAGGCCCTGAGAAGGATTCGCACAGGATTGTAGGGATGTACATGATGACTGTCAATGGCGAGCTGATGTTTATTGGAGATGCAACCATCAACATCTATCCGGATTCAAGGACTCTGGCAGAGATTGCAGTACAGACAGCCAAGGTAGCGAGAAGATTCGGGGTGAAGCCGAAAGTTGCGATGCTGTCTTTTTCTAATTTTGGTACCTCCTCTGAGATGAGGACAGATAGGGTGGAGGAAGCTATTACAATAGCTCGAGAGTTAGACCCAGAACTGATTATAGATGGGCCAATGCAAGCAGATACCGCACTTGTAACTGAGATTCAGAAAGAATACCCATTCATGTCATTTGAAGGCCCTGCTAATGTTCTGATCTGTCCAAACCTCGCATCAGCAAATATTGCCTACAAACTATTGCAGAGGATCGCAGGTGCTGAGATGACAGGACCTATCCTCGAGGGACTCTCCAAACCAGCTCATGTCCTGCAACGAGGAGATAGCGTTAGAGATGTCGTCAATATGGCAGCAATCTGTGCCGTGGATGCTCAGAGGCACGACTGGCAGAAGCTATGAAAACCGCTTCTTAGGTGGTCTCAGACACCTAAATATCCAAACTATCACTACTAGATTCACGGTAATTGAGAATATGTGAACAAGCCCCATCGAAGGACCCTTCCCTGGTGATGACTCATTCAAAACCGATTTATTCTCAAAATCCTTGGAAAATACCGATAGTGGTTTTTACTTAATTCCACCCTTGACGTACCTTTGAGTCCACTTCATCTTTCGTGGGTTTCTCTTGAGCTTCAAGGCGTTTTTCCTAGCCTTGCTGTCTCTGAACCACATTACTGACCCATCTCTCTTCACATACATCATACCTGTACCAGGCTCAATTTCCTCATTGGTGAAGCTACACACTCTAGTCTCGGGCATTATTCCACCTCATCGATTACCTAGGCGACGCGCCTCTCTACCAGTATCTTTCAGCATTAGAATATCTCCGACCCTTACAGGTCCTAACACATTCCTAGAAATTATTCTCCCAATGTCCCTAGGGTTGTTCGAGTCATCGACTCTGACTTTCACTTGGATAGCCTCTCCGCTCATCCCTGTCCTTCCGACAATCTCAACGACCTCAGCGGGCCATGATTCTTGAGCCAAACTTCCAGCCTCCAATTTACTTCGACAGGGTTTCGTAGTGTCCCTTCACTTCGTTAAACAAATCTTGCGCCTCTTTTCCTACTTCCATGATAGCAACTGCGGCAGTCCTTGTTCCTGCAGTCATACCGGCAGAGTCGGCCAAGTATCCTTGGTCCTCGACGTAGATGAACGGAATTGACTTCTCGTTACAAATCATCGGAACGTGGGCAAGTAGCTCTCCGGGATTGACATTTTCGGCCATGACAATCATTGTCGCGCTTCCCCTCTCGGCTGCTTTGGTTACCTCATTGGCGCCTTTCTTTATCTTGCCGTCCTTTCCAATCGCTTTCACAAGTTCGTAAACTTGGTCTTGTATGTCTTTCGGGGTCTCAAACGCTATATGAACACTCATTGGATACCTCTCCTCGTGCTGGGTAAGCCGTCGCAGGACATGGCCGATATAAACGCAACGTATTGTCCGGACAGAGCTAGAGTTGCTAATCAGCCAATCATTTCCTTGATTCCTCTAGCTAGGGCTGGTGCAGAACTAACAACAGATCTTGGATTCCTGAGAGAGTCAGTTGTGTACACCCCGTCAACGTGATTTGCTAGCCTAGATAGGGCCCCTCCCGTGAATAAACCATGAGTACATGCAGCATATACTGCCTTTGCACCCTGTCTTCTGAGAGCGTCACTTGCCCTGCATATAGTCCCACCAGTACTAATCATATCATCGACAATTGCCACAACTTTACCGTTTACGTCAAGGTCCTTGGCCTGGTGTTCTATAGTGTGCGCGTCAATCCTGGTTTTCTCAAGATAACTGAATTCCCATCCCCCTATCTTCGCCACCTCACTTGCCCTGTCAATGGCTCCCTTATCCGGACTGAGGATGAAATCTGGATTGACCTCTTTTTCCAGAATATCTGCGATTTCTGGCATAGAACTCACGAAGCCTATCCTAAGCTCCGACCCATCAAGTACTTTCGGCTCATGGAGGTCCAGGATTACCATACCATCACAACTTCTTCCTAGAATTTCTGAGATTACTCTGGCCGAAACCGTCTCCCCCGGTGAGAATCTCTTATCCTGTCTCGCATATCCATAATATGGGACGGCTAGAAAAATACCCGGTCCGACATTATCCATTATTTGTTCACCCTCATTTTTGAGGTTTTCAAGATCCCCCCTTCGAATATCATTAATAGCTTCAAGCATTAGAATCGTCCTCATAATCCCCGAATCTGGAAATGTGTTAGATACTAGGATTACAGGCTCCGATCTAATCACTCCAAAACTCTCACTTGGAACTCTTACGTACCCCTCTCCATCAGGAAATTTCCTACTCTCAATGAGGACAGCCTCCATCTCGAGAATTTCGGATAGAGCGATGGCCAATTCACGACCCGATGAGCCGCTTAGGACTGGCATGTGTCAAGAAGGCGAACTGAGCATCCTTCATGACGCTACCGCTTGTTTTGTCACAAGATGGTGGGC